>Ga0187893_10000062_pt1 | contig 228463 bp, 228 predicted proteins | sample MA1701074metaG_FD_139574 | JGI IMG/M metagenome (GOLD analysis project Ga0187893, IMG submission 139574) | White microbial mat communities from a basaltic lava cave in the Kipuka Kanohina Cave System on the Island of Hawaii, USA - MA170107-4 metaG ...
GCGTAGAAAGGGGCCTGGGGGAGGGCGTGATCGGGAATTAAAATAGCGATCAGGAATACGCAATTGAAAGCCTCAAAGAATAGTTTCGGCCGAGATCTTGAGCGTCTCATGTTAGCCTCCAAGACTGCCAAATAGTATTACCAGTATTAATTTGAAGAGCCACGTCACACCTGACATCTGAGAGAGTGCGCGAGCAGATTGCCAGAACTATTCAACTCCACACTTGGCCCCGCGAATTTCAGTCGCGTCGGTCTCGCGCCGTCGTTCCGAAAAGGCCGTAGAGCGTATGATGCGATGATAATTTCCGTTCATTTACGGGCCGGGAGAGGTCCCATATCGGCGATCGCTGCAAAAGCTTTAACCACCTCGGGGTCCCGCGGAAGATCCGCCACAAGTTTCTGCTGATCCTCCGGCATCAGCGGTGTCGCCTCCACTCCGAGTAGCTTTTTGTACGCTTCATGAAATTGCTGATCTTCGAAGGATCTGCGCATTGCTTGCCTGACTGTCCGAGCCAAACTCTCCGGCGTGTTTGGCGGTAGAAAGATCAGCGTGCCGGTTCCCCAGAAAGTCCGCGACATCGCCAGAACGTCCCTTTCCAGCTGAGTGCGGGTGAAAGTACCGACTTCGGGCAAATCGGCAAATACCGCCGGACGACTTCCTTTAGGAATCTCGAGAATGGTGTGGAAATCCGCGAGTTTCTTGTATTCCTCCGACATCGTGGTCTTGTCGACCGCGGACGCTCGGCTGTCGATTTCACCTCTCTCCAAAGCCAGATCCAATTCAGCGCCCGCATAGCCAACGACGAATCTCGGTTCTTTAAGGCCTAAAAGCCAGGCGAAAAGCCTGCCGCGGATAAACTGCACATGACCCACCGATTGGCCGCCGACTCTGAGCCCGACGCGCTCGCGCAGCTTTTCCAGATTGGTAATGCCGAGAGCTTTTCGGGTTACAAAGATATTATTGTTCTCGCTGAACGGCGATCCGAGGTAGATAAACTTGGCGGGATCAAAATTGACCCCAGTCATTCCCAGCATTGCGCTCGCGAGAATGCCCGGCGAGCTGGCGCCGATGGTGAGACCATCGCCCTTTACGTTATGGAAGACGTGGTTTGCCGCCTTCCTCCCGCCTCCTCCGGGCATGTATTCTGAAACGATAGTCGGATAGCCGGGAATGTATTTTTGCAGGAATTGAAAAATGACCTTGTTCCTCAGGTCCCCCACGCCCCCGGGATCGCGTCCCTGCACGAATGTAATCGTTTTGCCTTGATAATACGGCGACTGGCAGACCCCTTCCTGCGAGAGGAAAAATACCAGCATGAAAATCGCGCAAGGCCAAATAAAAAGTTTCATTTTTACCTCCATCCATCTTCCAGCTTTTAGTGTCGACGGCCATGACGACCCGCACGTCAATGACAATAAGCAATATTTTATTTAAGGTATCCTCTCTCGCGATAAAAGCGCGCTGCGCCTGGATGCAGCGGCACATCGTAAGGCGACTCTTGGTCGTTGGCGCAGAGTTGCGCGATATCGAGCGGTTTGTAATTATCGGTCGGCATCATGTCTTTTCGCTTCTCGATGGTTTCACATAACGCATAGGCCAGAGCTTGCGGCATGTCGGCGCGCACGATCATCGGCCAGCCGCTGAAATCGAGGGTCTGCACTTCCGCGGGTATCCCTGGGAATTGCGCTTTCGTCATGCGTGTCGCCCGGTACCCGAGGGCCGCCATATGCTTCAAGATCGATCCTTGCACCGGCAGGAAACGAAACCTGTTTTCCAGAGCGGTTCGCGCCCAGCTCTTGATGCCCTCGTCGAAAACCGCGTCCACCGCGCCGCTTTCGATGCCCGCTCGCCGGGCCGGATCTGTGGGCCTGGTTGTTGCCTGAATGGCGCCGCCCCACCGGCGAATATCCTCCAGGGTAAATCTTGCGGCTCGCAAGACCTCCGCCACCGTGAACATCGTCGAGTCTTCCTTGCGCGCCGCTTTGTCCGTCCTTCGTATTGACACTTTGAGCGGAAAGCGCTCTTTCTTGATTTGAGAGAGGGAAGTGATCCCCGTCGATTCGCGGACCGCGAAGCCCATGACATCATAAGAGGGAAACACGGCGATGGTTCGCAGGGGGAGACGTTCGTTAAACGGGCCCTTGCCGCGGTAGGCCATCGTCAACTGCACGGAAGGATTGACCCAGGCGAGCGAAAACTCGCCTTCAGCCACCGCTCTGATGGCGTCAAAACCGCCGGTAGTGAAGGAGAGCGCGATGCCCTTGCGATCGTTTGGCTTGGGCGAGAGCGACAGCTTGAGCGTGTTGCCGATGGGGGTATCGGTTTGCAGCACCCCTTCGGCGCCCTTCCATGACTCCGACGCCAGCGAACTGTCGTATAAACCCGAGGCCAATTCCAATAGCCCTCTGGCACGCTGAATGCCCGCGTTGTATCGCTTGATGGTATGAACAGGCATTAGGCAACAGGCGTCAGGCGGTAGCAAGAGAGGCGTAGAGAACCTAGCGCGGTCCTGGTAAAACATTCGGCGTGCTTCCACAGGCTCGGCACGAACGGAAACTGCTCAAACATTTCAAGCTCGCGCCGTTCGCCCGAGGCTCTCGAAGGGTGAACGGTGTCCTTTGCGGCAGCCTGCTCGGTCCGACTGTTGCCTACTGCCCGATGCCTCCTCTCAGTGGAAAAGTCTGCGCCCGATCTGCTGCTGCCCATATGGACATGGAAAAATAGACATTGCTTGACATGTAAATGGGTTACGGATAGGAAGTCAAGAGAATTGATCATCATTGACCCTCCTCTCTCGTTACATCGGAAGGATCTGCCAAATGAGTGACATTTTAACGGCGAATGAACCCAACCACGAAGCGTTGGAATCGTATTTCACGAAATACCCGGACGTTCCCAAAGAAACCATTCTCAAGCAGCACCTGCTGAGCCTCGGTCATTGGTTCAGCGACGCCGCGCTCGATGCCACGGCCGGGGCGCTGGTCAAATCGTACCGATTGTTCTCCTACGATCTCGTGCCGATGTCCGAGTTGAAGCGGGGCGAGCATCGGCGCGTTCCCGAGCACTTTGTCATCCTGAACGGGCCCTACGCGATGCGACCCGTAGCGATTCAAACTTCGCTTTCGCCTTATTCTCCCTACTTGATCGACGTGGTCGGCGGGCGGCTCGTCATGACCACGGAAGGGCGCGTGCTGGCGGAGGTTCGGGTGCCGAAAATGCCTGACTATTATTCGAAAAGTTTGCCTGACGGCACGCCCTATCATGAGATCGTCGCTTTCGGCTCATTCATTACAATCTTCCGCAATTGCCAATACTGGGGCGCGAAGGAGGAATGCAAGTTCTGCGACATCAACGAAAACGCCCGCCAGATGAAGCTATCGCGCGATTTTACTCTGAAGGCGCCGGTAAAATCATTGGAAGATGTCAGGTTGGTCTGCGAAGAAGTCACCAGCGACGCGCGCCGACTTGGAGTGGCCGCGCCCGGCTTTGTCCTTAGCGGCGGCACCATCACCAAGACCCTGCACGGTAAAAGTGAAGTGGAATTCTACGAGGAGTATATCCGCGCCATCAAAGAGACCTCGGCCAAACCGAGAATCACCTTCGAGGTCAATGCCCGGCCGCGCGAAGAGGTGGCCCGCTACAAAGCCGCCGGCGCCGACAACATTCACTTCAACATGGAGGTGTGGGATCGGCGGCTGTTCGAATGGATCAATCCCGGCAAGGCCGAGCGCGTCGGCTGGGACAACTGGGTGCGCTGGATGTGCGACGCGGTGGAAGTTTTCGGCCCGGGGAGCGTCCAGCCTAGTTTCGTCTCCGGAGTTGAAATGGCGCGCCCCCATGGCTTTCAATCCGTCGCTGAAGCGGTCAATTCGACCACCGGTTGCTTTGAATATCTCATGTCGCGCGGGATTCTGCCGCGCCCGCAACAGTGGCGGCGCGAGCCGTCGACGGCGTTGTGCAAGGAAGCCGAGCAGCCGCCGGTGCCATTGGACTATTACATCCAGCTCACGCGCAATTGGTACGAGTGCTACCGAAAATACCGCTCGCTGCTGCCCAAGTTCGGCACGCGTAAGGCGGGACTGCTTGCCGAACGCAACTTGCTGGGTCCGGTGCACGGCGCCTACGGCGACTACGTAATGTTGAGCGAAAACCTATTTCCCGACGATATCGAAGAGCAGATCAACCGACGCAGCGTGCCGTTCGAGAATCTCGAGAGGGGCGCCCATGTTTCATGACATCTCGGAGAGCATGCAACAGGTGATGCGCGAGCTGGAGGCAGAGACCGAACGCGATCAGCCGGCGCTGCGCAGCGTGTCCGTCGATGTCGGACGCTGCCTGGCGCTGCTGGCGATGTCGGCGCCGCAGGGCGCGTTTATCGAGCTGGGAAGCAGCGGCGGATACTCCACCCTGTGGCTGTCGCTTGCTGCTCGTGCGCGAGGGGTGACGTTGACGACGGTGGAGCTCGATGAAGGGAAGGTCGCTTTAGCCCGAGAGAACATCTCCCGCGCCGGCGCGGGAGATGTCGTCCAAGCCGTTCATGGCGACGCTCTCGACTACGCCACCCGTTTTGCCGACATCGCGTTTTGCTTCTCCGATCTTCAACCCCCGGAGCTCAACGCCAGAATTTACGAGAAAGCGGTCCCGCGCCTAGTGCACGGCGGATTGCTGGTCATCGATAATGTAACCTCCCCCCGCCTCCAGACGGAGCTCCTCACGCGTGCTGAAAATGACCCGCGAGTAGACTCCGTACTCTTGCCATTTGCAAAAGGCGATCTCATCTGCCGCAGGTGCTGAAGTCAGCGGCAAGCTGGCCGGTAATCTGTGAGTCGTCTACAAGGTTCGCCGCAGTTTATTGAGAGACCGGGCACTCCGTGAAGCGTCCGCGCGCAGGGGGAGGCAAAGTCTCGCGATTGCGTGGGCAGCATTCAACGAAATTGCCAGCAAATAATTCGGCCCGTTTGTTGGTTCGCTGCGCATCATTGGGGAACGATTGGCCCGGCTCGCAAGCCGGCCCGTTTGACAGGCGTCGTGGAGGCAAGCTATGCAGGGACAGACTTTGCTTCGCTGCGATATTCTCGCTGGAATCATTTTTTGGCCGGTCTCACTAAAAAGCGCGCGCGATGTCGCCCGTGCCCCGGAGGACGATCGATGAAAGCAAGGAAACGCAAACTTGATATTCGCGCCGGCGCTGTCCTATGGGCTACGGCGTTTTTCTTCTTTTGCCAGCCAGCCCGCGCCTTGCCCCAGGCGCCGTTTTATCAAGGCAAGACCATCACGGTCATCAGCGGCCAGGAACCGGGAGGGGTGGGCGACCTGCGGTTGAAGGCCATGTTGTTCTATTTGAAAAAACACATTCCCGGGCAGCCTAATATCGTGCCGGAATACATGCCCGGCGGCGGCGGCCGAAAGGCGGCAAACTATCTCTTTCGAGCCGCTCGCGCGGACGGCCTGACCATCGGGTTTCCGCCGGGCGGCTTCATCGTGGCAGCGGTCCTGAACGAGCCCGGGGTGTATTACGAACTCGACAAATTTAGTTTCTTCGGCACTCCCGAAAGCCAGGATCACTACGTGTTTCTCACGAGAAGAGAATCCAATCTCGCCACGTTGGATCGTCTGCGCGCCAGTTCCGGAATAAAAATTGGCGGGCAGTCGGTGGGCCATTCCATCTATACACTCGGCCGATTGTTCTCGTATCTCCTCGGCCTGAAGGAGCCCAAATTTATTACCGGCTACTCGGGACCGGAGATGGATCAAGCCGTCGTGCGCGGGGAACTGGACGCTAGAGTGAACAGAGTCCCCTCGTTGTTGCAGCGCAACGCCGATTGGATCGAAAAGAAACTGGTCGACTTTCACGCGATCTTGCAGATTCCTAAAGGCAGCACGCACGCTCGCTTCGCCCATCTTCCGGAACTCGAATCGTTTGCCAGGACCGATAAAGAACGGCGGCTGCTGGAGATCTATCGAGCCTTCAGGATCGCAGGCGCAACCTTCATCGCTCCGCCGCGCACTCCCCAGGAGCGGATTCGGACCCTGCGCGATGCAATCACCAGCACCTATAACGACCCTGAGTTTTTCAAGGATTATAAGAAGCTCGTGGGCGAATCGCCTTCTCCGATCATGCCGGACGCATTCGATGTCATCTTAAAGAAGCTTCCCAGGAATCCTGAAGACGTGGATCTTTTTAAAAAAATCGCCGGCGCGGGTCCGCTGCCCGGCCACTAGATATTAACCGGAGAATCGTGATCAAAACGAGTTTTAGAAGAATTATCGCGCCAAGTTTTTCCGAGATCACAGGAAATCATTTCGGGCTCTAAAGCTACGAGGAGGATAGTTTGGCGGATTCAAACGACCCTAAGAATCATGTAGTGGGCAGAGATACGATAAGGTCGCGCCTGGTGCTTGAGGTCGCCTCCGAGCTGGTAGATCAACCGGAGTGGCGCTACCGTCAGGCGCGCATTGCCTTGCGCGAGCAGGGCGGAGAGGGCTGGCCGGTCGCTCTTTTCGGCAGCGACAGCCCGGCCGTGATCGCGCAAGTTGCCAGCGGTGAGGTCCAGGTCGCGATGATCAATCCCGCCGCGCCCCTTGCTCTAGCCTTCCGCGGGAAAGGCCCGTTCCGGGAGCCCATAGCGCTGCGCGCAATAGCCGTCGTTCCCTCTCCGGATCAGCTCGCATTCGCAGTCACCCGACAAACCGGGGCGCATTCGTTGCGCGAGGTTGGCGAGCGCCGTTTGCCGTTGCGGATCTCGATCCGCGGGCAGATGGATCACTCTCTCCATCTCGTTGTCAGAGAGGTTCTTTCAGCGGCGGGCTTTTCACTGGAGGACATTGCTTCCTGGGGCGGTGAAGTGCGTTATGACCCTGGCCTGCCTAAAGGACAAAACCGGCTCGGAGCTGTGCTGCGCGGCGAGGTCGATATGATTATCGACGAGGCGGTGCATAACTGGCTCAACGTCGCGCTGGAATCGGAGATGCGCGTTTTGCCCATGGATGAAGCGATGTTGGTCCAGCTCGAGACATCGGGATTTCAGCGCGCCATGTTGGCGAAAGCGCATTACCCGAAATTGGAGTTTGACGTGCCCACCTTGGATTTTAGCGGCTTTCCCGTTTACACCCACGCGAAGGTGCCGGACTCGATCGTTACCGCTCTGTGCGCTGCGTTGGAGGCGAGGAAGGAAAGGATCATTTGGCAAGAACCCGGGCCGCTGCCGCTCGAGAGCATGTGCCGCGATACCCCGGCGGGACCGCTCAACATCCCGCTGCACCCTGCCGCCGAACGTTTCTGGCGCGAGCGCGGCTACCTGGCGTAACTGTACGCGGCCGCTGCACTCTTCGTTCTATTGACAGGGCACAAGGATATCCGATAGGTTCCGTAACCGGCCGATTCTCTTTCTCAGGTGATTGCCGCGGCTTGCGAAGGTGAACTGAGCAAGCTTGGTCGCGGCGGGTCCGAGGTCGAGACGTTCGACCCAAGGAAACAAATTTCTTATCATCTGACGTAAGATGGAGGGCTTTATGCCAAGAAGATGGAATCGACTCACACCGTTAGCGATTATCGCCGTCGTCTTTTTGGCCGGTGGTAGCGCAATGCCGCAAGAGTTGACGCCTATGCAGGCCGCCGAGACGCCACTAATCGCCAGGGGGCGAGTGCTGTTTAACGACGCGAAGCTCTCTGCCGACGGCAAGTGGTCCTGCGCATCTTGCCACCCCAACCACGGTCACACCAACAATAAGACCTACGTCGGCTTGGACGTCGTGGCGGACGGCGACCCAAAGGGACGCAGCACACCCACGCTTTGGGGAGCCGGTACACGGCAGGCCTTCTCATGGGCGGGCACCGCGCCAAGTCTACAGGCCAACATGCGCAGCATCATCGTCAACCGAATGAAGGGACCGGAGCCTTCGTCGGATGCTCTAGGCGCCCTGGAGGCCTATGTCAGGTCCCTGGGTTATCCGCCGAACTCCAATTTGAACGCTGACGGAACGCCGTCGGCCACCGCCCCCGCAGCGGCCAAGCGCGGTTACCAGGTGTTCATAAGGGCGGGTTGCCAGGCGTGCCATCTGCCTCCGACCTTCGACAAGAAAGACGTCGAAGACATCTTCTCTGGCGGGAAGTTCAAGGTGCCCTCGTTGCGTGTTGTCTCGCAAACCGCTCCTTATTTTCACGACGGCCGCTTCGCGACCCTCGAGCAGGCCGTGCGTTACATGTGGGAGTACCAGCAGAAGGCTGGAACGACGGAGAAGTTGACGGAAAACGACCTACGCGACCTAGTCGAGTTCCTCCGTATCTTGTGACGGGCCCCGGTCACCAGTCACTGAATGACCAAACGCCGATGAAGTATGAACTGATTAAACATGTGGCTTAATTAACTGTCCGTGAAACCCGGGCTGCCTCAGAAAGACCTGATTCGCCACGCTGCTTCGGAATCCACCAAAAATTCCGCATGGAACGAGTAAATTTGACCATTGGGTGCTGTTAGGGTCTACCATCGGGGAACCCCGGGTCGGACCAGGGACGAAGTATTGATTCGACGCTACAAGATCGCACAAGTAGCATGACATCGAGAATTGGCACTCGTGAATGTCAAAATTAGCGATGCGACTCCAATCAAATCTGGAAATGTTTTTCTATCAAGAAAAAAATTCGTTTGACGTCGCTCTCTTTGCGAGTAGAATAAGCAGCCGATTGGTGGCGTAGACATTGGTCGAACGGAGGGTTTTGTGCCCAGTGCCGACCTCCAAGCCGCCATGCTTTCTCCGCTCGTACACCTAAATGATGGTAATGAGATTCCTATAAAGTGGATGCGATCATAATTTACGGCTGGAGCGAAGGGGTGACGACCCGAATGGTCGAAGTCACCCGCGCTTTCAATGCGCCTGTGCATAAAATGGAGAAGGTCGAAGATCTCAGGCTCGACTGGCTGCGCGAAATAGAGAAAGTGGGCATCATCGGTGCCAATGAAAACCCCGAGTGGATGATCAATGACGCGATCAAGCGCAGCAAGAGCATCGCGGCCTGAGCTATGCCGAAAGTAACTTTTATGCCGGACGGCCGGTGCTTTGAAGTGGCGGCGGGCACGACGATCCTGGTTTCAGCCGTTCAAAATGGCTTGCAATTGCGCCACGACTGCACCGAAGCGATTTGCGGCACGGACCGAGTGAAGATCCTGTCCGGCCAGGAACAGTTGAGCGCGAAGGACGACAACGAGGAATTGACCCTCGAAATGATGCATGCGGGGCCGGACGACAGGCTGGCGTGCGTCGCACGGATCATCGGCGATGTGACTGTGGAAGTGCTTGAGTAGTAACTTACGGAGCATCGATGGCCGTTCCAGTGGCGATATTGGCAAAACCGGACGATCACCGCGGTATTCTCACCATGGCAGAAGCGGTCGATGCGATGATCGATGCCTTTCACAATTGGGCGAAGGACCCATTGGTGGCGGAACTTCGGCGGCGCACGCACACCCCGAAGAACGTGCGCATTACATTACACCAGGGGGCCGCGCCGGCTTATGGGACGACGGGCATAATGACCCATGCGGAGCTTGTGCGTATTTTCGGCGACAAACAAAAGTATCCGCGCCGCGGGCGTCCAGTTTTGGTGCTTTATGACAGCGACACAGCGGCGTTGAAACTTATTTTAGTCGGCGAAATGCATCCCAAAGAACTGCCGCACGCCAACAGCGTGGTGGCGATGCCGACCGCCTGCGCCTCGATGGTCGGCACCGATATGCTGGCGCGCACAGACTGCCGGACCGCGGGGGTTTTCGGCGCTGGCGACCAGGCCCGACTGCACCTCCTGGCGCTCAGCTGTATTCGGAAATCGATCGATAAAGTGCGTGTCTTCAGTCCCACCCGCGAGACCCGAGAAAAATTCGCAACGGAAATGAGCGCGGTATTAAACATTGAAGTCATCGCCGCTGCTTCCGCCGCAGAGGTCGTCGACGGCGCCGACGTGATTGTTTGCGCAACCAATTCGAATGTTCCCGTATTCGACGGCAATTGGCTGGTTGCCGGCCAGCATGTCACATCGATCGTTTCGAGCAATATCGCCCTGAAAAAGAGGGGACATGTCGCCGCAATGCGCCGCGAGATCGACCAACGGACTCTGGAGCGAGCCGACGTTCTTATGACCAATGTTTGGGGACAGGAAGAACTGGACAAGACCGCGGTGTTTTGGGAAGCCTCGCTCGATCGTCCGGACATCGCGCGCAAGATTGTTGACGCCGGAGAGGCCATCCGCGGCGAAAAAAACGGGCGAACCGACGATTCTCAAATTACCTATTTCAAGAACTGCGCGTTCTGGGGCATCGGCGCCGCAGCCATTGGCGGGTTGATCTATGACAAACTTTTAGAGCAGCGCAAGGGATTGGTGCTCGACTTTAACCCGCATGAATTTTACGACCATACGTGGGCCGAAGATTAGGTCCGGTTGAACGAGTGGGGAACACGGATTGCAGCGTGAAAAAGCTCGCAGGGAGGGTTCGTTGGCATGCGCGGAATAAATCCGAGACGAGAACAGGCATGGCTAACCCGGGGGTATTTTGGAGAACGAGAAGGAGAAACCCATGAGTACATCAAAAGGTAAAATCGACCGCGAAGCCTTTCGTCAAGTACACAAGGAGCAGCAAGAAAGAGCGAAGCAAGGCCCGGAAGGATATACCACGACGACTCGGGCCGTAATACGTCTCGTTGAAAATCAATTGAAAGAGGCCCGCATCGGCGAGTATACCATCCAATGCGACGAGGCGAAGTCGCGCAAAGGCGGCGGCAAGGCGCCGTCGCCGCTACAATACTTTGTCGCGGCCACGGGATTCTGAATGTTCAGCCAACTGACGCGGTACGCGTCACAACTGGACATCGAGATCGAAGACGCCGAGATGGACATTCGCATGACCTACGACACCCGCGGCAAGCTGCTGCTCGAGGATGTGTCGCCGGGCTGCCGTGAGCTTACCTATGTGTTCAAAATCATGAGCCCGGCGCCGTTTGAAAAGGTGCAAGAAATGTTGCGACTGATCGAAAAGGGTTGTCACACAATCAACTCGTTGAAAAACCCTGTGCCGGTTGCTGGAAAGCTGGTTCATAACGGTAGGGAAATCGGGCTCACGCCTTGAATCGTGATGCGGGTTACGCCGACTCTTGTGCAAGCGGTTTCGGCTACCTGGATTGGATCAGCCAATGACAGCTTTCGCTTGAACAAAATTGGCGCGAGGATAAACCGCCGGGAGGCTTTCTATGCCGTTTATGTACGTGGATTACATGACGAAGCTGATGGCGCCTAAGCCATATCCGCCGCAGCCGAACTTCGATCCGCCCACGCTCACCCCGCTCCGCAAACCGATCACGGAGTCTACCATCGGCGTGTTCACAAGCTGTGGCGCCCAGCTCATAGATGACGAGCCAATGGCGGAGACTAACGATCTTTCCTACAGGCTGCTTCACCGCAGCATTGCGCTATCCGAACTAAAGGTCAGTCACATGACGCCGTCGCGCAAGTGGGCGCTCGAGGATCTGAACGTCGCCTACCCGCGTGACCGATTAATTGAATTGGAAGAGAATGGTGTCTTTAAGAGGCTAGCGCCGACCGCGGTTTCTATGGTTGGGTCGATCACGCGTTACACAGAGCTGTTGGGCAACGTGGTGCCGCGGATCAAAGAAGAATTCGACAAGCAGGAAGTCGATCTCGCCTTGATCCTGCCGTTTTGACCGCAGTGTCATCGGTCCGTTGGACTGATAAGCCGAGGACTCGAAGCAAGGGGTTTGCCGACTGTTAGCCTAAGCACCGTGTGGGATGTAACTTCGGCGATAAAGCCGCCACGGGCCTGTTTCCTGGATTTCCCTATCGGTTGTCCAGCCGGAAAGCCGCATACGCCGAAACTGCAGCGCCAGATCCTCAAGGCCGTCTTGAAGCAGGCGCCAAAGTTCGGCGCCGTCTGGTCCATGCATACACTGCCGTTCCAGTGGTCAGCGGACGGTAGCCGCGACTGGGAAATGGAATTGAAAGAAATCTACCGCCAGGGTCTCGGCAAAGTTGCGGCGCATGTCACGGACCACAGCGCTCGCGGAGAGTCGCTCATCGACCAGGAGAGGGAGTTCGCCATCCGCTGCAACTGCTAGAGAGATGCAAGTCCGGCGAGTTTTAAGTCCGCGCTTTTTTGCTCGAACGCGACGGGCTCTGGGGAACCGATTTGGCGAAACCGGGCGATTCGGTTTTTAAGAAAGGATGTATACCCAGACGATGAGGATGGTGTAGCGATGATCGAACTATACCACAATGATATGTCGGTTTGCGCCGAGAAAGTGCGCTTTGCCTTGCCTAAGCGGCACTCGGCTCCGAGTTGAAGGCGTCAAATATCAAAGAACCAAAACCTGACACTGTTTTTCCAGGAGATTGACAAGCAGCCTTCACTTCGCTAGCGTGGCGTCGGTTTCGGCTGGACTCGATATTCTAATTTGTACCCACAAGGAAGGTGATCTATGAGTTTTCGACGACCTTTTCGATTCCTGGTCCTAGTGGCGGGGTTCTTTGCTACGCATCTGCTGTTTGCACCGCGGCCTGCCGAGGCGCAAAAGGAGCCTCCCCGGAGCGTGAGCTTTGGCACCCATGCCATCGGCTCCGTTTTCAACTCAGTGGGAACAGGGCTGGCAAAAGTGGCCACCGACCGAGGTTCTGTTCGGGTGGTGGTCCAGCCTTTTTCGGGTCCCCCGGCCTGGGTACCAACCATGAACCGGGAGGGTAAGCCAGAGATAGGTATCATTAATGTGTCGGAAGCCTGGCAGGCCTACACCGGGAAGAACACCCCTAAACCTCTACCGGCCGGTTCGCCGGAGGTGAAGGCGCCATATCCGGCCAACTCCAATTTACGCATGCTCAACATGGGCACCGACCTCGCCATCGGTATGCCCGTTCGGGCGGATTCCCCAGTCAAGTCAATAACCGACATGAAAGGTAAGAGGATAACATGGGGCTACCCGGCCTTTCCCGCCGGCATTCTGGCGGGCCTCTCGCTGCTGGCGACGTGCGGAATGAGTATCCAGGATGTCGGGACGGTCCCCGTTGCGGAGGTAGTGAGCGGCGTGCGCGCGGTCATGGAAGGACGAGCGGATGCTGCGGCCACCGCTGCAATCGGGATGGGAATCGTTACCGAGGCGGATGTAAAGGTGGGCATTCGCTTCCTGCCCGTTTGCCAGGACGCGGAAGGAATTCGTGTGGCCCAGGGAATCATGCCAGGGGGCCACGTGAAAGTACGGTCCGCCGGGCCATCCGGGCTGAAACAGGACACCCCGCTTTGGCATTATGGGATTGTTGTCGCCACTTCGACTCACATGGCCGACGAGACGGCCTATTCGCTCGTCAAAACCTGGGCAGAGCACTGGAAGGAACTCGAGCCTATTCACCCGCAGCTTCGCGGCTGGCGTCCGGAAGTATTCGTTCAAAAGCTTGCCACGATCCCCTTTCACCCGGGGGCGATCAAATATTTCAAGGAAGCCAAGTTGTGGAGCGCTGAAATGGATCGCAACCAGGAGGTGCTCCTGCGGGGTGAACTGCCATTCCTTAAATAAAAGTCGATCGTCTGAAAATAAGCCTCGCCCCAGTTGGACGCAGTCACCTTCGTTCAGCTGTGGCGGTTGATTGGAGCGCAGGAGCATGCGGGGTTAAACATGGCGGTCGTGGAAGAGCTCACTAGGTTTCGAACTCTGCGCGGGCTCACGGGTTTATGGGTAAAGACCCTCTTGATTGCCATCCCCGTGACCGGGGTCTTCTTCGTAGCGGAAGCGCCCTTTTACATGGGGCTGGCCATTATGAGAGAGCAGTATCTCGGCCTCTTCCTGGCGTTGATTTTGGGCGGTGTTTTTCTTACCGTTCCTCCCACAGAGCGGGCGGATCGCAACCATGTTCCCTGGTACGACCTCGTTTTTTCTTTTCTCGGGCTCGCTGTCGGTTTGTACGCCGCATGGTTCTTTCCCGAAATCATGCGCACCATGGGCGATCCTGACACCCTCCGACTTGGGCTCGGCGTAATTGCGATCTTGCTGATTCTCGAGGCGTTGCGCCGTACCGTTGGCTGGATTTTGGTGGGCGTCGGCGTGTTCTTTCTGCTCTACGCCCGGTTCGCTAATCTATTTCCCGGCGCGTTCCAGGGAACCGAAGTTCCTTGGGACCGCCTGATCAATTACCTCTATACGGACGTCAACAGCCTCTTCGGCCTGCCCCTGGGGGTGAGCGCCACCATCGTCCTTCCTTATATTTTCTTCGGGCAAGCCCTCTTCGCCATCGGGGCGGGGCAATACTTGACTGAGCTGGCTGTCGCGGTGTTCGGCCGCTTTCGAGGAGGCCCTGCCAAGGTGGCGGTGGTGTCCTCCAGTCTCTTTGGTACGATCTCCGGCAGCGCCGTGGCCAACGTGGCGGTAGACGGAGCCATCACGATTCCTCTTATGACGCGGACAGGCTACAAGGCCCCCATGGCGGCGGCCATCGAAGCGGTAGCTTCAACCGGCGGGCAAATCATGCCGCCCATCATGGGGGCGGCAGCGTTTATCATGGCCGATTTTTTGGCCATCCCGTACCGCGATGTTGTCCTGGCGGCCCTCTTGCCGGCCGTTCTCTACTATGTCGCCTTATTCACCCAGGTCGATCTGGAGGCCGGCAAGGCCGGGCTCAAGGGCCTTTCCCGGGAGGAATTGCCGGCTTTTTTCCCTCTGATTGGCAAAGGCTGGGTCTTCTTCGGGCCCCTGTCTATACTCGTCTATGTCCTATTCGTCCAGAAATCCGACGCCGGAGACGCCGGCATGTTCGCCGCTCTGGCCACCTTGGCCCTGGGGTTTTTGCGGAAAGAGCTTCGAGCCAATCCCCGCTGGGTGCTGGACACCTTGGAAGGCACCGGCCGAACCCTATTGGAGCTGGGAGTAACCGTGGCCCTGGCCGGGCTCGTCGTCGGTGTCGTACAGGTGAGCGGCCTCGGCTTCATTCTTTCCCATGGTCTGGTCAGTCTGGCCGGGGGAAATGTCGTCGTGTTGCTGTTGCTCACCGCGGTGGTGAGCATGATTCTCGGAATGGGCATGCCTACCACGGCGGTTTATGTCCTGCTGGCCGTGCTCGTGGCTCCCGCCCTCGCCCAGTTAGGCATCGAGCCGTTGGCGGCCCATCTCTTTATTTTCTACTTCGGGATGGTCTCGATGATCACGCCGCCCATTTGTCTGGCGGTTTTCACCGCGGCGGCCATCGCCGGGACCGACGCGATGAGGACGGGTCTGGTGGCTACCCGGTTGGGGCTTGTGGCCTATATCGTCCCCTTTGTTTTCACCTTCTCGCCGGCGCTGCTGCTCAAAGGCGCGCTCCTGGACGTCTGTCTGGCCGCCGTTACCGCTACCGCGGGCGCGCTGCTCCTTGGCATGTCGCTAACGGGTTACTTCGTGCGGGAACTGGGCCCGGTTAATCGCGGACTTTTGGGAATTGCTTCCATTTGTCTTCTCCTGCCGGGCGTGGGACGGGGATTTATTTTCACATGGGCAACAGACGTCGTGGGGGTTGTCCTGGGCGCGGCGATCCTGGCATTCGAAATATGGGGAGGCTTGCTGTCGCGCCGCGGCCTCGCGGTGGGCTTGGCCGAACCAGAAACCACCCTGGAACGCGACCCGCCGAAGGCGAAAAATCCCTAGCTGTCACACCCGTCGGTTTTGCGCCTCACGGGTTCGAGGTAAACGACGAACCTTTACCTTACTCGACCCCGGGTCAGTGCAAACCTTTATTTTTTATGTTCGCAGGAGGATCGATTGAGGGGAGACCGTGAGTGTCAAAAGTAATCAGGACTTTGAAAAAGGGTCACCTGCCGATTGCCCTGAGCATCATCGAAGGGTTCACTCGATCGCCTCGCTCAAATTTCGTGCTCGTGGATCGTGCTCGGTCGGATTTCATGGTCACGTTTCATGGGCACGACCACGATGAATGTGAGCCTCGCATCGGAGACCTTTTTCAACAGCCTGGAATCAGAGTTTTTCAACACTCTGTTAAGATTCAACCCCGTTCTCCGCCCGCGCTAGGATTACGCGGCGACGGTTTCGCGCTGGGCGGTCTTTGCAAGCCGCGACATCATCGCTGCGGCATTGCGGTGCAGTATCTTCGCACGCGCATCCTCACCGATCTCCGCTTCGGCAAGGGCCTTGTTGGTCCATTCGCAGCCGAATTCGGTGCCGTCGGTGCCGCACACGATGCGCTCGGCGCCGTACAACCGCACCGCGGCCTCAATGGAGCGCGGGCCGAACGAGTTGCAATCCACGTATACCTTCGAGCGGCGGAAGCGCGACGACGGCAGTTCTTCTTTCGCTGTATCCAGCAGGGAGCGGTGATCCATGCGCTCGATCTCGTAGGGAATATTTCCTCCGAGATTGTGCACCAGGACCGTCGCATCGGCGTACGGCTCGAGGTAGTCGGTGAGGCACAGCGTCACCATCACCGAGGACAGGCTCGCCTGCATGTCGAGCGTACCGTTGCGGCGCCGCGCGTTGTCGGTGTCGCCGGCGACCTTGGGAAATGCGTCGCCCGGCCGCGGGCCGTGGTGAATGAACACGATCGCGCGGTGGCGGTTCGCCACCTCTAGAAGCGGGCGCATCGCCTCGGCGTCCTTCTTGGTGAGAAAGCCGTTTCCCGGCAGTTGCGCGCCGACCACGCCCGGCAGCGCCAGCGCGCGTTCGAACTCGGCGGTGGCCGCAGACATATCGACGAGCGGCAGCGCGGCAAACACACTGAAGCGCCCCTGGTACTTCTGGCAGATCCCCGACAGTCCATCGTTGACCATCCGGCACAGGGCGAGCGAAACTTCGACCGGCTGCGACTCGATCCAGCAGAACGAACCGAGGAGCGACAAGACGCTGGTGCTCACGTCCTGGCGCGCCATCTTGGCTAGATGGAATTCCACGTCATCAAACGACTTGGACACCGGCTCTTCGCCGATACGGCTCTTCAGCACCTCTACGCCGTCCTGATTGCGCACGATGCGCGGTTCTTTGATGCGGGCGCGCAGGACGTCGATCAGCTCGGCGGGCCTCCAATGGGCATGCATGTCGATCATGGCTGTCTCCTTATTTTATCGTCCAACGGATTAAACCCGAAAGTCCCAGGTTGTTTACCAACTATCGTGCAATCTATTGCAACCGCCACGGCGAAGCAAGCACTTTTTCGCACCCTGCTGAGGGATCGGAAAAGGGGACTTTCTAAATTTCGCTTTCTTTTCACGGTCATCCTCTTGGCCTTTGGCTCGCCGGAGGGCGGGTAACCGTCACGGGTCGGACCACGTTAAGGCTCGGGAAAAACTTGGGGGTCAAGTAGTTACTTTTTACAATCATCGCTTGCGCCACGAGAACCTAAATCGCCTTTCGCATCTCGCCGGCCAATATTTCGTTGACTAGCGACTAAGCGACATTGAGCGTTCAAAAAGTTCAAGCCGGTCAAATCGTTGAGATCAGCGCCCTCGCTTGCCACCAAAGGATTTCGCCTCCAACCGGATCGCGATGAGCTTTGTCGGCTCGTCGCCCACAGTTGGCCGACCGATCCGACGCATGAGCGATCGTAAAGGTCAGAGCCTGTGTTTTCTTTTTTCAGCGCCTATCGCAGGCAAGGACGCCTGATTGCCGCGGTAGATAAATGAACCGCCCGATTACCGTGGTGGCAGGGGCGCCGTACCGGCGAATTTTTTGAATAGCTCGATGATTTCGGCGTCGCGCGGAATCTCTTTGACCATGTTGGCTTGTTCATCGGGCATCAACGGCGTCGGCTCGTCGCCGCCGGTGAGCTTGCGGTACTCCTTGATGAACTCGGGATCCGTATGGGTCTTGCGGACCGCTTCCTTCATGATATCCACCCGATCCTTGGGCGTGCCCGGAGGCAACAGCAGGATCGTGCCGACACCGCGGAAGTTGCGCATCATGGCCAGGAGCTTATTTTCTTTCTCGGTCTTGGCGAAGCTCTCCAAGGGAGGAAGATTGAGGCCGGCGAAACGGGGATCTTTGTTTCCGTTGGGTATTTCCACTGCAGAATGAAAATTCACCAGCTTTTTGCTAAGCAACTCCTGCTCAACCACGGTGCCCGTGGAGGCGACTTGCGCATCGACTTCGCCCCGCGCGAACGCCACGTCTAAATCTTGGTTCTCATATCCGGGAATGATCCGCGGTTCCTTCATGTTGAGAAAATAAGCGGTGAGACGGCTGAGGATATAGCCCGTGTGGCCGACGGGGGCGCTACCGATGCGCACGCCGGAGGCGGCACGGAGCTTTTCCAACGAGTCAAGGCCGAGTTCTTTGCGCGTGTTGAAAAGATAGTACAGTTTATGCTCGGTGGTGCCGAGGTAAATCAGCTTGTCGATGTCGTAGCTGACTCCGGACTCGCCGAGAACGGCGTAGGGTATGATGCTGCTGGAAATACGGTACAACGTGAGCCCGTCGGGGCGGGCGTTGTTGTAGAGATGGTTGGCCGCTTTTCGACCGCCGGCGCCGGGCATGAATTGAAAAACAATCTGGGGATTGCCCGGAATGTGTTTGGAGAGCACCGAAGCGATCGCTCGAGCGCGCAGATCGCCCATGCCGCCGGCGCCGGAGCCGACGATTAGCGATATGGTTTTGCCTTGATAGAACGGTGTCTGGGCCAGAACCGGCCCTGTTCCGAGCGATAGCACAAAAAATGCGAGCGCGATTTTAAGACATAAATGATGTTGCCGCATGATTTTCCTCCAGGCGTCACGGGACAAACCAAAGAACGGATGCCCGTGGCGAGGTTCAATGATCAGGTTGAGGCACAGTGTCAAATAACTCTTTAGCTTGATTCGGTCCCCCTGTGCAACCGCGAGCGATCAGCAGCCGAAGAATTCCTATACGCGATCCAGTACAAGCAAGCGTATTGTCCTTGGATCCAAAGTCACATCAATCGGATTCGGCTTATGAGGCATTCGATCTCCTTGCCTTCATGTTCCGCGCACGCTTTCCCAGAAAAGTTCGTCCACGCCTACCCGATCCCGAATCAGTCCGTCCTTCAGCAGTTGTTCAACGGTCAAGGAGAGCATCGCCCGATTTTTTGCAAGTCCTGACATATACGGATCTGAGCCAAACACCGACTCGGCCGCCTCCAGCCCGGCCTGCTCACGAAAAATAAGCCTGGCACCGGGGTCGCGCCGGTAGGCCTCCTCTTTCGAGCGCTCGAAGGCGTCGAACAGGGCTTGGGGAAGCCAGGGATTCTCCTCCGCCACACGCTGCTGAATCCCCACGAGGTGATTCACGGGGGTGAACCCAGCGGCGCGGTAAAACTCTGTCATAAAGGCTCGCCCGCCATCGGGGAACAAAAGTCGGACGTTGGGCGATTTTGTATCGACGGGTATGTTCTGGGCGTTTACCGCATCGAGCTCGCCCCGTTGCAGCATCTCATTGGCTTCGTCTTCGCGACTCAAATAGGTAATAGAAACCCCTGGCGGGGGATCGTCCTTCAAACCGAGCAGCACCGAGTGGCTATGGTTTCCGACGCGGCCATTGTACCAAGCGATGTCCCGGCTCTGTATGTTGTATAGTCGATCGATCATGGCGCGAAACCAAACAAAAGCGGTCTGTGTGTAATCGGCGACGGCGAGGCGCTTGCCTTTCATATCGGCGGCACTCGTGATGCCCGACTGCACGTTGACCCAGGTGTTGAGCTGGAGCATTGCCCTGCTGAGAAAGATGGGGATGGCCGTCCATTGCCAACGGGCCGCCCGCCTGGAGCGAACGATCACATAGTCGGAAATGGAAAACTCGAACAGATCAAAGGTGTTGTCCCTCAGTTGAGCGGCGAACAATTCGCCGGGGTTTTTGAAGTTCGGTGCCCACTGAATGTCGACACCCTCCACTTGGACGGCACCTTGAACTAGCGGCGCCGATCTTGGATTGTTTGAAAACGCGCCCTTCAATCTAAGCATCGATGTCCTCCCTTATTGAAACGGTGCTCGGCGAGACTATTCAGAGCTTGCTATCCACCTCGCTTATGAAATTACGAGCCCGAGGGCCTTACGTCGGCTTTTAGCGCAATTTTAAACTTTCCTCAATGCGTCGATCCACATGACGCACGCTCTCTCTTCAAGGATTCGCGCTATCACAGCGATGCTTGATAGCACCTGAGCTTGACGGTTAACGGGTCTGGGGATATAGCTGCCAATCACGCCGTGGTTGTCACGCCAGTCATCGAGGCTGGGGCTGAGTTGCCGCAATTTTGACATTAACAACAAATCCTTAAGGAGATCTACAATGACACGTATTGCCATTCTGACGGCCGACAAGATGAACGGTGAACAGCGCGCCGTGATCGACGCGTCCAAGGCCAAGGGTAGGCCGCATGGCGGACCCTTCTGGGCCTACATCCGAAATCCCAAGCTGATGGAGACGGTCCAGACCCTCGGCGCCTGTATTGCCGACAGCACGCTTTCCGCTCGCGAGCAACAGGTCGTCACCTTGACAGTGGCGCGGTTCTGGGGCGCCAAGTATCCGTGGGCCGTGCAGTGCCGCAATGCTCTGAAAGTCGGACTGACGCAGGAAGAGATCGACGCCATCAACGCCCGCGGCGCGCTGCCAACCGATGACAGGCGCGAATTGCTCGCGCATCAGGTCGCCAACGAACTGCTCGCCGACAAGGGGCTAAGCGATGCCACCTATGCATCCGCGGAAGCAACCTTTAGCACGGAAGAGCTAGTAGCCTTGGTTGCCCGCGTCGGCTCGTTCTCGATGACCTGTTGCACTGCCAACGCATTTGATATCACGCCGCCCGATGACGCACCTGCCCGCCTTAAAGCGTAGAAAGCGTGATTGAACTCAAGGGTAGATCCTCAGAATAAAGTTTTTGGGCCAAGGGAGACGGTAATCTTGACCATCATCCGAGCTAAAAATAGTATTTGAGTAACAGCAGGATGAATTCGACTCGAACTTTCAAGCGGAGGGATTAGATATGGCTTGGGTACGGTGCGTTACAGAAATGGGTATGGGAGTGGATGTTCACGGATTGGATTACACCAGTGCGGCGAAGCGGGCGGTATTCGATGCGATGCATCACAGCAGCCTGGGTTTTCCGCGGCTGGTGGGCAAGACCGCCGACGATATGCGGGTGGAGGTTACCATCGGTGTGCCCAAGCCCGAGGCCGTGGATCGTCAGGCGGTGCTGGAAACGTTGCCCCACGGCGGTGGCCATATCAACGTGGTCCACGGCGGATTGCAGGTGCTAAATGAGAAGGGCGACGATGGCTGGCTGATTGCCAACGCCATCTTGGTCGTCAGCCTGGATGACGGCAAATAACTAGTCGGACAGGCAATCGGCATCAGGCAACAGCGAGCCGGGTCAAAACGTCGGAAGCTCAAGAGAGCGGAGGATCGTGAACGTGGTTGCTTCACGGCGTTATTGAGACGACAACGATTTCTTGATCACCGCGCCCGCAGCTTGAGCAGCGCAGGAACATCTACTTTCCCCTGATACAGCCGCAGCTCTTTTGCTTTACTCTGCGCGCCGAGCATGGCCATGCGGTCGGCGAGCTCGTTGCCTTGGGTGCCGACATGGGCGGCTACGTGGGTGAGGGTCAGTTCCTTTTTAATGCGTCGGTAGATCGCGTAACAGTCCTGTATTATTTCCAGGTTCTTTATCTCGCCGCCAGGTTTTTTCCAGCCTTTCTTTTCCCAGCTCGGCGCCCAACTGCGAATGCAGTTGATGGAGTAGGCAGAGTCGCTGCACACCTCGACGGTGCTCCCGCTCTTGATTTCCGCTTCCGCCAGGCGCAATGCGTGATGGAGCGCGTTCAGTTCGGCGCTGTTGTTGGTCCCCTTGGGATTGTACAGGCCATACCACAACTCTGCGAGTTTGCCGGCCCGATACACCACGATGCCGGAGGCGGCATTGCCAGGGTTGGGTTCACAGGCACCATCGCAATAGATGCGGACATCGAACCGATGAGCGGTATGCGTGGCACTGCGTTCACTCTTCGCAATGCCGGTGTTTCGCTTGCTGTGCGCTTTGGGCGAAATGTTTGCGTAACCGCCGCGATCAAATGCTTTTTCGGCTTCGGCGCGGGTCGGAAAGGACTTGAAGCGCGCCCCGGCATACTTGTCCACGGCCCGTTGGGTAGTCGCCCAATCAGTAAATACACCGGTCTGCCGTCCCGCCCATACGACGTAAAATTTTTGCGCCATGCTGATTCGACCTGCCCCCTTTAGCAATTGCCCGCCGGGCAATTGTGTGGATGTTCCGCAATACGCGGTTCAATCTTCTTACCACGAAGCGCACGAAGGACACTAAGGGTTCGGATATTTTTATACTTAAACTTCATGATCTTCGAGTCATTCGTGGTGGGGCCTTTTTTCTTTCTTTGGCTCGCCCCTGGGTCTTTCGTGATTAAGACCTCTTCACGGTACACAAAGAAGAACCTTCGAAAGGAAATGCACGTAACTTTAAATGAGTTAAATTTCCTGTTGGCGATTTTGCGTCGCCCGGACGCGTTACTTAAGTGCCTCAGAAGGTTTGGTAGCGCTCTTGCCCTTGCGGCGGAGGTTGGGCAAAGGCGGCAAATTCCGGCTGATCGTCGAAAGGGCGCGATAGGATATGCAGCAGCGTCGTAAAAGGCGCGTAATCGTCGCGCTCCACTGCGGCGCTCAAGGCTTCTTCGACTCGATGATTGCGCGGGATGAACGCGGGATTAACGCGCCGCATCGCTTGAGCCCGCGCCAAAGGCGCCAACGCGTCGCGCGCTAGCCGCGCCCGCCACTGTCCACTCCAGAGATCATAGGCCGACGGATCGGCAAACAGAGCGCGAAGCGGCTCCTCCCGGCCCAGGACCGCATCAGCGAGGTAACGGAAAGCCAAAGTGTAGTCGACTTTTTTGCTCAACATCGTCGTGAGAAACCCCGCGGCGAGGTTGAAATCAGCCTCGTCCTCACTGGTCAGTCCGATCTTGGCGCGCATGCCTTTTAACCACTGGCGTTCGTACTTTTCCGGAAAAGCATTGATCACCTCGGTGGCGCGCGCGACGGCGCGGCTTTCGTCGGCATCGATCAGAGGTAATAGCGTTTCCGCCAGCCTCGCAAGGTTCCACTGCGCGATCTTCGGCTGGTTGGCGTAGGCATAACGGCCCTGCGTGTCGATGGAGCTGAAGACTGTGGCCGGATCATAATGATCCATAAAGGCGCATGGGCCGTAGTCGATGGTCTCACCGCAGATCGCCATGTTGTCCGTGTTCATCACGCCGTGGATAAAGCCCACATGCATCCAGCCGGCGATGAGCGCCGCTTGTCTCTCGCACACGCGCTCGAGCAATCCCAGGTAGGGGTTTGCGCGGCTTTTTAGCTCAGGGTAATGGCGATCGATCACGTAATCGGCCAGGCGACGTACCTTGGCCTGCTCACCGCGGACGGCGAAAAACTGGAAGGTGCCGACACGAATGTGGCTCGAAGCAACGCGCGTCAACACCGCGCCCGGCAGCGCGGTCTCGCGATAGACGGGCTCCCCCGTGACCACTGCGGCAAGCGCCCGGGTCGTCGGGATACCAAGCGCGTGCATCGCTTCGCCGAGCAAATATTCACGCAGCACCGGTCCGAGCGCGGCCCGTCCGTCGCCGGCGCGCGAAAAGGGAGTGGGACCTGAGCCTTTGAGCTGGATGTCACGACGGTTTCCGTTGCGGTCGATCACCTCGCCCAAGAGCAGCGCCCGTCCGTCGCCAAGTTGGGGTACGAAACCGCCGAACTGATGGCCGGCGTATGCTTGAGCCAAGGGCACCGCGCCCTCGGGCGTCGCATTGCCGGCAAAGATCCCCGCCCCTTCCTCGGAATTGAGGGCAGCGGCATCCAGCCCCAATTCTTCAGCCAACCGACGGTTGAGCTGAACCAGCCTCGGCTGCGCCGCTTGCGTCGCGTCACAGGCTACGTAGAAGCCATCGAGTTCGCGGGCATAGGTATTGTCGAAGGAGAATCGCGCGGCGGCAGGGCCGTTGGGCACTTGAGTCATCGTGTGTCTTTCTTGGTGAGGATGATTAGTGAATCATACCATTTTTCTTGATATCAATAGAAATATCTACACCTGTCGCTGGGCCTTGCGGCTCAAGAAAAAGTATCAGGAGTCTATTTCCCGCTCGGTAAGATAGAAATCGTGGCATTGCAAGAGTTGACCATGGCGCTTATGATTGAGCCATGGGGCGGTGTCACGGCGAAACGGCTGAAGGAGTAACGTTTATGACCAACGATAGCGCAGTCCACGCCGCCCCTGACCCGGGGCTCGTCAAAGTTGCACACATCGTCTATGCCCTGCACTCCCTGAGCCTTTTAATCGGTTTGACGACGGCTGCGACTATTATCGGGGCATTCGTTTTCGGTGTTCCCTCGATTATCGCCGTCGTCATCAACTATGTAAAGAGGGGAGAAGCGAGAGGCACCTTCCTCGAGTCGCACTTTCGCTGGCAAATCCGAACGTTTTGGTTCTCGTTCCTGTGGTGCGTGATCGCGGCCATGCTGTTCATTACTTTCGTCGGGATTCCTTTTGCGTTGGGAATTTTTTTCGCGGCCGGCATCTGGGCGATCTACCGGATCGCTCGCGGTTGGCTGGCGCTGAGCGGTCGAAAACCCCTGTATAGCGGAAAATGAAAACGGGACAGCAAGGAAAAGAGGTCGGCCTCCCGCTCGTCAAAAACAAGACTCCTGTTCTTCGATAATGGGTGTCCTTTGTAAACTTAGGCTTCATTGATATATAGTAAGGCATTTTTTTCTAACGACGGGGAGAATTATGAACAGACTATTCACCGTAATATTGGCGGGAGCGTTGTTCTTTATGATCGGTCCTATCACAGCGCGGGGCCAACAATTGCCCGAAGGCGAGGGTAAGCAGCTCGTCCAAAGCCTTTGCATTTCTTGTCACGAGACCAATCTGATTACGAGAAGTTCCGGTTATAGCCGGGAAGGCTGGCAGGAATTGATGGAGACCATGGTCAATCTGCCCGGCAGCTCGGCGGGCGAGACGATGTCGAAATATCTGGCCACGCATTTTCCTGCGGCGGATCGCTTGAAGCCGAATCTGGTGCGAGGCGAGGAATCGATAACATTTCGAGAATGGCAAGTTCCGACGTTGGGACAACGGGCCCGCGATCCCGTTGAGGCGCCGGATGGAACGATCTGGTGGGCGGGGATGTGGGGCAATCTCGTCGGCCGGCTCAACCCCAAAACCGGCGAGGTCTGGGAATACTCCTTGCCGGAAAACGCCAAACCCCATACCGTTACCCCCGACCGGGAAGGCAACATCTGGTACACGGGGAACAGCAACGGAACGATCGGCAAACTCGATCCGCGCACCGGAAGGATTACAGAATATAAGATGCCCGACCCCCGGGCTCGCGATCCACACACGGCAGAGTTCGACAAGAAAGGGACGCTGTGGTTCACATTACAGTCAAGCAACATGGTGGGCCGCTTGATTCCGGCGACGGGCGAGATCAAGCTGGTGACCGCGCCGCGGCCTAATTCGCGGCCATATGGAATCAAAGTAGGCGCTGACGGGAGCCTCTGGGTCGCCTGCAACGGCAGCAACTGTTTGCTCAGAGTCGATCCGGAGTCGATGGAAATCCGGCAGTACGCCCTACCCGATGCGAATACGAAAGTGCGGCGGCTCGATATCACTACCGACGGCATGATCTGGTACGTCAATTCCGCTCTTGGTCGTCTGGGCCGGTTGGATCCGAAAACAGGCCAGGTCAAGGAATGGCCTTCTCCGAGCGGTCCGAAGTCGCACCCCTATGCCATTACCGTAGTAGACGATATCATCTGGTACAACGAGTCAGGCCAACGACCGGACGCGCTCGTGCGGTTTGATCCCAAAAAGGAGCGATTCCAAAGCTGGCCCATCCCTTCCGGCGGTATCTACGGAGGGATCTTGCGACATATGAGGCCGACGCGGGACGGGAGGCTGCTCATCCATCAAACCAGCACGAACCGGATCATGGTCGTGACACCGAGAAGCTCACTCACGCGGCAATAACAGATAAGTTGCGCGGTGACGCCGTCCTCGCGTGGGGTTCACTATTTTATCGCTAGCGGCGGCTCCGGACGGTGATGCCTGCGGCTTCTTCCTGGAGGCGAATCAGGGACGCGGTGCTTTGTGCGGACCATCCGCGGTTGACGGCCTGGATCATGGTTTGCTCGACGAGAGCGGCAATAGGCATCGGCACGTTTTGGCGGCGGCCGAGCTCCGTTGCCAGACCGACATCTTTGCGCGACAGGCCGATGCCGAAGCTGGCCGGCGCGTCGTAGTTTCCTTTAAAAACTGTCTCGGCTAAAGTTTTTCTCAGCTGGTAGAGTTGAACGTCGAGACCCCAATGCATGCAGTCCCAAAGAAGCTGAGGATCGACACCGGCCTTGGAGCCCAACACGATTCCCTCTCCGATCGCCAGGCCGATGCCTCGGCGCACCAGATTATGCACCAGCTTAATCACGGTTCCCGTTCCTAGCGCTCCCGAATACACCACCGTGTCGGCGAAGGCATCGAGGATAGGTTTCACTTTTTCAAAAGTTGCCGGATCTCCCGAGGCCAGTACCTCAAGGCTTCGGGCGGCGACGCCGGCTTTACCGACGATCAGCGGCGCGTCCATTACCTGTGCTCCGCGCGAGCGAAACTCGACTTCGATGCGCCGTATGAGGTCGGGGCTGCTGCTGGAAAGATCGACATAGACGATGTCGTCATGAATGCCCTTCAAAAGGCCGCCGGGACCAAGCGCGGCTTCCTCCACTTCCCGCGGACCCGGCAACGAGCTCAATATGACCTGGCTATGCCGACCCACCTCGGAGGCCGATTTAGCAGCCTTGGCCCCGAGCGCCTGCAGCGGTTCTACCGCCCGGGGTCGGATGTCGTGGACGATCAAAGGATAGCCGGCTTTGCGGAGGTTGCGAGCGACCGCTCCACCAATGGTACCCAAACCAATAAAGCCTACCGTTTCCATTGCCGCACTCCTTGAGAAATTATTTAAAGCAAGCTACACGCCGGTGGCATCGTCTTTTTCTTTGCGTCAACTGGCCGCAGCTTTGGTTCGAACGGGTGACGGGTTACTCTCGGACTCGACGGAAACTGACAACCCATTGAGGTTGCGCCACGCTCCACATACCCCGGCGCGATCCATCGTCCTCGACCCGGAGATCAACCAGCTCGGGGCTATGGCGCAGCAGCGCGGCGGCGGCTTCGAACTTCTCAATGCCTTCGACTGCGGCAAGGCCGGCGATCGATGAGAGCGCGATCAGGTCCGCGAGGTTATGACCGTAGAGCCGGCTTGGCTGACGCTTGACCTCGATTTTCACCGGAGCGCCGGCGTCGCGGAATATGTCGGCGATGGCGCCGCCGCCCTCGGCGGGTAATTCCAACTGGCGGCGCCGTTCGGTGATCGAGAAAAGTTGTCCCGCGTTATCGCCGGTCTCGCCGCCGCCTTCGACGAAACGCTTGAGGGCGAGACCCGTGTAGCCGACGGTTTCATCGGTGACAACGACGAACAGCGCGCCGCCGGGTTTCAAAAAGCGCACCATTCGCGCCACCGCTGAAGGGAGGTCTTTCACGAAGTAAAGCATGTGGAGCGCCAGCGCCAGGTCGATGGCGCCGTCCTGCGGCAGTGATTGCCCAGCGGCCGCGGCCGTCGACTGCATCTCATCGAATCCCGCCGCCAGCGCGATGTCGAAACGCAAATGTTTTTGTGTCTTGAGAAACGCCGTATAGTTTGCCAGGTAATCGGGATTTGGATCTTCGATGGAGACGCGGGTGCCATGCGGCACCGCATCGGCCACCAATGCAAAGGTTTGACCGTCGCCGGCTCCGAAGTCGAAAATGCGACCGTCCCGCGGCACCGAAGCCTTGATTTCCTTGCGCAGCTCCGGGACAAACATGTCGCGCTGGTCGGTGCCCATCATGAGCACGCGGTTCAGTGGGTCCGGTTTTAGCAGCCTGGCGAAAGCGTTTCGGTACTGGCGGTGGGGATCGAGCCCCTCAAATTCGTTGCGCACGAGCTCAATTGCTTCGTCAAATTGAAGCGCCAGCGCCTGCGTTTTCAACCGATCGATTCGAATCGGCATGGGTTTCCTTTAATGCTGAAGGATCGAAGCACTCAAGAACAACCGTGAGCGCTAATTTACGCGACGAAGATCTTTGGCGTCAAAGGATTGAAGTCGCCGCCGAGACCGTCATAGCCTGCAATCCCCGTGAAAATTGGCTTCGCTAGTCGATCGCTGGCACCTGGCGGCGGAGCGAAACTTCTCTGCGCGTCTTAGTGGACTCTTCGATCGCCAGAATCACTTCCAGGGTGGCCAGTCCCCAGGCGCCGTCTGCGGGCAGCGGCCGGCCGCCCACGACGGCATCGTAGAAGCTATTGATGCGCCCGTCGCGCCCGTCTTCGCCTTTGACGCCAAGCTTGATCTCGTACAACTCCTCGTCGCCGTACACCGTGAGACCGCCGGGCGTCATACGCACGTCTCCCTTATCGAAGCTTGCAATCAACGGCCCGCCCATAATCCATCCCAATTGCGGGCGCGCCGGCGGTGTCTCGCTGCGCCCCGTGCGCGCGCCGCCGTAGCGTTCGTTGCGCGCCGCCCGCTCTTCCCAATCGGCGTCGGCAGCCTCGCGCAGTTCGCGCCGCGCACCGCCGTGATTTGCGGCATCCACCGCAAACCCCCGCTGCACCAGCTCCATGGAGTCAAAGTGGTCATAGCCGCTGCAGACAGCGGTGGCCACCGTCCCGTCTTCAAGCTCAAGATAAGCGGTGTAGCAGCCGGGGACGCGCCGTTTGGGATCCCAGATCTCGGCGCTGCCGCGAAGGCTACGCACCAGTCCTCCGGCGACGGTTCGGATGATGTCAAAGTGGTGCGCTCCCTGACGCCACAAGATGCCGCCGCCTAATTCGGGCATCAGTTCTTCGGCGGTGCGTGGGCGGTAGAGCCAGTCGACGAAACGCCAGCTGTGGATCATGCGGAGGCGGCCCAGTTCGCCGCTCTTCGCCATCTGGCGCAGGCGCAGCACGCGTGGCTCGAAGCTGTGTTTGACGTTGACGCCCAGCAGTACGCCGTTGCGATTCGCGGTGGCGATCATTTGCTCGGCTCCCGCGATATCGATGGTCATCGGCTTCTCGATGAGAACATGTTTCTTATTCTCCAGGGCCATGCGCGCGTGTTCGGCGTGAAATCGATTCGGCGTCGCAATGTAGACCAGATCGACATTGCGGCTGGCGCATAGCCTCGCCGCATCGTCGTAGGACTCCGCATCGGGAAAGTCCTTTTGGAACCGCGCCATGATCCCGGCATCGATATCCGCCGCCGCAACGATGCGAAAGTTGGGATTTTTAACAAACTTCGGGATCATGGCGAGGGACGCCCCGCCAAGACCAATTACACCAACACCTAAAACTCGTTCGCCTATTGCCATCTAATCCTCCTGTCGCGGGAACAGCGCTCCCGGCCAGCGTATTCGATGACTATCCAAGCTTGGAGGAATTGTCCAGATCCTTTTAAGACCGCCGGCGTAATGAACGAGTATACTCTTGTTATGGGCAGCCCTGCTGATCTAAGATAGGAGACGTATGCGTTCAACTGGTTCCATACGTTCCAATCGTTCAAGACGTTGAGGATAATTCGCAATCGCTTTGAACGATTTAAACGTTATAAACGGCTTGAACCAGAGGATTCGCAACCAGGAAATTTATCAAGGCTAAAGAGAACTTTAAGGATCGAGGAAGCCATGCTGACCGAAGAACAGAACCACCAGTTAACCAGAGTAGGGCCCGGAACGCCGATGGGGGAATTGTTTCGCCGTTATTGGCATCCGGTGGCGGCGGTCTCCCAGATGAAGGACCGTAGCACGTTCCAGGTAAAAATCCTGGGAGAAGAGCTGGTGCTCTACAAGGATCGCTCCGGGGGCTATGGGCTTGTCGAGCCGCGCTGCCCGCATCGCAGGATGTCGATGATGTACGGCATCCCCGAGGAGGACGGGATCAGATGCGCTTATCACGGTTGGCGCTTTGACAAAGAGGGGCGCTGCACCGAGCAGCCTTACGACGATACCGAGGATCCGGAAGGCCGCTTTAAGCAGAAAGTAAAAATCCAATCCTACCCTATACAAGAGCTGGGCGGTCTCCTGCTCGCGTACCTGGGGCCTCTTCCCGAACCGCTGCTCCCGCACTGGGACCTCTACGTAATGGAAGATGTGCTGCGCGACGTCGGCTACGCGGAAGTTCCCTGCAACTGGCTCCAGATCATGGAGAACTCGCTGGACCCGGTGCACGTGGAGTGGCTCCATCAGAACTTTTACAATTATGTGGTAGAACGAATGGGAAACGGCCATCTCCAACGGCCGCGCCAGAAGCATGCAAAGATCGGCTTCGATCGATTCGAGTACGGCATCGTGAAGCGGCGTATTCTAGAAAACGAGACTGAAGAGGATGACGACTGGAAAGTAGGGCATCCGGTGGTGTTCCCTAATATGTTGCGACAGGGAGTCGTCAGTAGGAAAAACGGCGCTGGTTTTCAGATTCGAGTGCCCATTGACGACACGCACACGGCCCATTGGTGGTATCGCTGCTATCGCAAGATTGGAAGCGATGAAAAGCAGCAAGCCGAAAAGATCCCTTTTTATAACGTGCCGGTGCCGCAACTGGCTGATAACGGGCAACCTCAATGGCAGTTCCTGGATAATAACAGCGGCCAGGACATCGCGGCCTGGATGACTCAGGGAGCGATCGCCGACCGCTCCACAGAAGCGCTGGGGCGTTCAGACAAGGGTGTCCTCCTATACCGCCGTTTGCTCGAGGAACAGGTAGGGATCATGGAAAGCGGCAGGGATCCGATGAACGTGTTTCGCGACCCGGCAAAAAACGTCTACCACCACCTGCCCACGGAAGAAAACTTTCTCGCCGGGCAGGCCAACGCCACAGCAAACCGACGCACCGGTGCATCAACGAAGTACAGCCCCATACTGGATAGTCGAAAGGCCGACCAGGAACGATAGACCGAAGAAAAAGGGGACGCCACAGCCTGTCCCTTTATGAGCCGGCGGGGTCCAGGCCCTTCCTGCGAAGCACGGCGTGCGCCGGCGGCGATCTCAAGAAGTCGACAAAAACCCTGGCAGCTTCGTGCTGTGCCGAGTCCGGGAATGCGCTGGCGCCGTAGATGATCTCCTGCTGCAGCTCAGCCGGAAGCGGCTCGAGGATCTCGATGCCTGAGACCGGCAGCAGCTCGCTTACCTGTTGCACGCCGATCTCGGCGTCGCCCCGCGCCACTAACGCCCCAACCAGCTCGCCGGGACGCGGTACGACCCGCTTCGCCGCAACAGCGTCGGCGATGCCGAGCCGTTCGAGAATCTTGGTGAAATGCATACCGCTTGCCCCAGTGCTGTACGAAATCGAGCCGGCCGCCAGCAGCGCCCTCTTCAGCTTCTCGGGCGAGCTGATATCCGGCCTGGGGGCACCTGCCCGCACGGCAAGGGCGGTGGTGGAACGGGCAAACGCCGTGCGGCTCGCCGCGAGCAGCTTGCCTTCCGCTATGAGAGGCCCGGAAAACTCCTCCGGCCCAATGAAGAGGTCGCCGCGCATGCCGTCTCGGATTCGTTGGGCGAGCCCCATACCGCCAGCGTACGTGATGTTGATCTTGTAGCCACTCTCCCGTTCGAACTCCGGCACAAGCTCGATAAGCGCTTCCTTGCAGGAAATCGTGCTAAACACGACAATTTCACGGCTCTGCACCGTCTTGGACACTACGCTCATGTCACTCACCTCGAGGCGCGTTAAAAAATCGATGTCAGAACTAGCCGTCTCCGATAAAGACGGTACGGTCCATTCAGGCTTTCGCGACCGCCAGCGCCGCCTTCAGTCCAAGCTCATCGGCCACGGCCTGCTCCACTACCGTGCCCTCGAAAAAGCGCGGGTTGTTGGCCGTGTGCAGACGGGCGGCGTTCGCAAAGGTGAACTCCCGGAAATCCTCCTCTGTCACAAAGCCTCTCTCTACCATCTCGAACGCTTCGGGAATCACCTCCCTGAAATCGGGCACGTCGAAATGGGTGAAATCGGAGCTGAAGACCGGCCGAAGCCTGACACCCATGCGGAGATCGAAGGCCCACATGGTCGCACGGTCGTCCGCCTCGCAGCCGAAGTAGAAGTTCTCCGAGAAAACCCGCTGTACATCCTCTTTCGAATTGATTCCTGCGGCTTCAAAATCGTCCGTAACATGCTCGGGCCGCCCGAGTTCTTCGAGGCTGCATTCCGGACGGAAAGCGTCGAGGTTGTTCATGATGGCGTCGGCGGCGGCTTTCAGCCTTTGATCGCCGTAGCGGTTGATGAGCCGATGCATCTCGGCGATCTTGGTTTCGCTCGGGTTTTGCAGCCCAGCCAGGCGGCGCTTCTCCCAATGTTCGATCAAGTCGAGGCACATCTGGCAGGCCCAACTTATCCCACCTTCCATGAAGCCGAAATTTAAACTTGGGTAGCGCCGCACCACGCCACCCAGGAAAACGCCGCGCGCGAAGGCGTGGTTTGATTCAGCGAAGTGACCCACATGATTGTAGGTGAAGTTGCTTATGGAGGCGCGATCCGACCAGCGCACGCTACCTGCGTGTTGGGTCACGGCGACGCCCAGGTCGACGCAGCGCTGCCAGAACGGCTCGTAGTCATAGGGGCTGTCCAGGGCAATAGTATCGCAGTACCAAGCCGCTTTCTGCGGGTCGATTCCCGCTGCGGCGCTCGGGATTGGCCGCTCCTGGTTGCCCCGCAGCATGATCGCTTTGAAACCAAGCTGCCTGACGGCGTATTCCAGCTCGTCAATGGCTTCCTTTGGCGTACGTGCAGGCAGGATCGCTACGGGCGCAAACCTTGACGCAAAGGGAGCAAACATGTCGGCGGTCATTTTATTGTAAGCGCGGGCCGCGGCACGCTGCAGGTCGTCTTCGGCTATGCCGTTCAGAGTGAGCCCAAAGCTCGGATAGATCAGCGCAAAGTCGATGCCTAACTCGGGCAGGCGCTCATTCAACAAGGCGGGCAGCAGCGCTGTTGCCTTGTCGAGGGTGTTGCTGGTAACACCCCACCATATGGTGCGCCGCAGGCGACTGTGCTGGCGTTCTGGCCAGGTCGATCGGTACCACGCCTGGTTGCGCCGCCAAAGCGCCCTCATCTGATCGACGGAACCAGGCCCGCCCACTTCGCGGAGGTACTCGAGGAAGATGGGAATTGGCTCCATCCAGTGGCCGTCGCCGTCGATCACCGGGTGCTTCAGCGCATCGCGTATCTCTGCCGCTCGATGCTCCATGGTCGCGTGTCCTCTCGTTAATCTGGCGGTCAGGCTACCCCTAAGCCGCCGAGTCGTCAATTTTATTTCCGGGCGGCCTGCCGCGAGGCTGGACGAGCTAATTGGAAATACTCCTTGCCGTTGTGATAGGCGATCTTCTCCTTGGTCTTCTGCGAGAGATCCGGATGATTCCACAGATACTTGAGGTTCTTGGGAAACTCACCGTCCCAGTGAGGAATATCGGAGGCATAGAGAAAATGGTCGTCGCCGACATACTCGATGGTCTGAGGCAGAAGTCGCTCCTCAGCCTCGAGGCTAAAATAGACCCGCGACTCGCGCACCACCTCGCTGGGTTTTTTCTTCAGATGAGGCGCTTCGAACTCGCCGCGGAGTTCCCAGTGCTCGTCCATGCGGTCCAGCCAATAGGGGAGCCAGCTGGCGCCGATTTCAAGAAAGGCCAGGCGCAGCTTGGGAAAGCGCACCGGCACTCCTTGGAAAATCATGCTGGTGAAGTGCAGGAAGATGCCCACTGGGAATGTATAGCAGTGAACCTCGGCAAAAGTTCTGAGCGCGCCGGCGCCGACCTCGGCCGAAGAGCTACGGTTGCCGTGGACGGAAAGCGGCACGTCGAGCCGCTCGGCCTCTGCATAAAGTGGGTCGTACATCGGATCGCCAAGCGCCGTGGGTAGCCCCATGGAAAGCAACTCGAAGCTCACCAGACCCAATTCAGTTACCCCGCGGCGCAGCTCCTTGGCCGCTTCTTGGGGCCATTTGAGCGGCAGCACGCCGACACAGTGGATGCGGTCGGAGAGCGCGTTGTATTCTTTGGCGAAGTGATCGTTGGCGGCGCGGCAAGCGGCGAGGCAAAACTCGGGCTCGCGCAGCTTCGGGATGTTGCCGGAGCCGGTAGGAAAGAGCACCGCCTCTTCAATGTTGTATTCGTCCATGATCTTGAGCCACATCTCGACCTGCTGCGCCGGGCTCATGCCGCGTTCGTAGCCGCGGTAGCCGAGAGTATCGAAGAGGTCGGTGTCGAAGGGTTGATCGGACGGCCACAGGCCCGTGTTGCGACGGTTCCACGGCGGCTCGAGATATTTGCGGATGTCGCTTTGCCGTTCCAACACATGTCCATCGGCATCGATTACCGGGGGCCAGTCAGCCATGTTCGTTCCTCCTTAGGATTAGTCGTTTGCGTTTACGCGGCCGCATCGTATCACCACGCCGGTACCTGTCAACTGTTTTGGTGCATCGGGTATCCAGCGAACTTGCGTCAAATCGTGACTTTGATATCTGTGCTAGGAAAAACACCGCGCCCGATGCCGTAGCCGGACGCTTACTATCAGACTAGCTGAAATACCAGAGGTTAGATTACTATGAAGCGTAGCGCAGAAAAAATTCTCACTACCCATGTCGGAAGCCTGGCCCGCCCCGAATCCCTGGTCCCATTGCTCCGACTGAAAGAACGCGGTCAGCCCTACGACCGCGAAGAGCTATCGAGGCAGGTGCGAGAGGCCGTGGCGGAAGTGGTGCGAAAGCAGGTCGAGGCGGGGATCGATATTGTCACCGACGGCGAGCAGGGCAAATCGAGCTTCTACGGCTACATCGTCGAGCGATTCAGCGGCTTCCAGCGCAAGCCAGCCGCGCCGGGTAAGGAAGGCAGGCCGCGGGCGGCGGGCAGGGAGTATCTTGCTTTTCCCGACTACTACGCATGGTCCGAGCGTAACGCTGAACCCTTTGGCGGTCGAGGTGGAGGGCGCGAGCTAGGCGTCGATACCTGCACCGGGCCGGTCAATTATAGGGGCCAGGAGGCGGTCAAGGTGGACATCGACAATCTCAAGGCGGCAATGAAGGGACAGACCCATGAGGACATCTTCATGCCTGCCATCGCTTCATCCTACGTCGCGTCTACCTTTTCCAACGAATACTACCGTACCCAAGAGGAGTACGAGGAGGCCGTATGCGACGCGATGCGCGAGGAGTACAAAGCCATTGTCGGCGCCGGATTTGTTCTCCAGATCGACGATCCGCGCCTGGTTTCCTTTTACATGATGAACCCGGACTTGAGCGTTGAAGAGTGCAGGAAGTGGGCGGCCAAGCGCGTTGAGGCCATCAATTACGCGATCCGCGACATCCCGCCCGAGAAGATCCGCTTCCATACCTGCTATAGCATCGACGTCGGGCCGCGCATCCACGAAATGGCCCTGAAGGACATCGTCGACATCATTCTAAACATCAACGCCGGCGCATATTCGTTCGAAGCGGCGAACCCGCGGCATGAACATGAATACCATGTCTTCGAGACGGTCAAGCTGCCGGAAGGAAAAATCCTTATTCCGGGCGTCATCAGCCACACCACCAACCTGGTGGAGCACCCGGAATTGGTCGCCGAACGGATCATGCGGTTCGCCAATATCGTCGGGCGCGAGAACGTCATCGCGGGAGCCGACTGCGGGTTTGCCGCCTCCGCCCTGAGGTTCAACGATACCCATCCGAGCGTGGCCTGGCTCAAGTTTGCCGCGTTGGCGGAGGGCGCGCGATTGGCGAGCCGCGAGCTGTGGCGTGTATAACGAGGAATCGAGGTAGCCGAAAAGGTATTATTTGTCGAGGAATACGATGATGGGAGAAAGGTGTAAGATCACATCTGAACTTTGGCATTTGGCAAGCGTAGTAGTACTTATGTCAAGTGTTGGCCTTAGTAATCATGCGGACCATTCTAGCCGTCTATACATAGCCCGAAGTCTCTCTCAGGCGGAAAAAGGGATCTTCGCCAAAATTTAGCGATGCCTGAACGTCGCCCGGCTGGTTTTTTTGGATTAGCCAATTATTTCCAGCTATCGAGATTGAGGCAATTTTTGAGGAAACTCGCAAGCTGCTAAAATTGCAGGGCGGGGCTCTGATCTTTTCAAGCCGGCGGTCACCGGATCGATCCGCGTCCACCGAGCCGTTTTTCTAATACTCAATCGCTTAGTTTCAACCACGCACCGGGTGGTAGCAATAATCTACGACTGGAATCCTTGGCGCGCACAGGATATAAACGCATTCACGGTCCTGGCTCTCGGTGCAACGAACCGGACAATGAAGGGAGGCAATTAAGAATGGAGGAAGACTTTGTCGGTACCAAGCGTTGGGTGCGGCCAGCCAGTCCCTATGAAATTTACATGGAGGAGCAAAAGCTCCCCATCCATCGCGGCACAGTAGGTTTCTACGACATCCGCGACCTGACATTGGCACCCTGGAAACGCATGGGCGCATCGGGCGCGTTCATCGAGCTTAACGGCTGCGGTGGGCTCCAGGGGATGCATGTTATCGAGGTGCCCGCGGCTGGCGCAATTACTCCTGAAAAGCATATGTACGAGGAAGTCTTCTACGTACTTGAGGGGCGCGGTACTACGGAGATATGGAGCGGCGACGATACGGGCAAAAAACAGACCTTTGAGTGGCAGGCCGGCAGCCTCTTCTCGCCACCGCTCAATACATGGCATCGCGTCGTCAACGCGACCTCCAGCCCAGCTCTGTTGCTTGGCGTAACCAACGCGCCACCGGTCTTCCACCTGTATCGGAGTCAGGATGCGCTGTTTAACAACCCCTACCAGTTTAAGGATCGCTATGACGGGAGCGCGGATTATTTTAAAGCGCATACCGAACTCGGAAAAGATCCGCGCCACGGCCGCGCGCGCAACTTCGGCAATATTATTCCGGACGCGGACAGGGTCGAGTTACCGCTCGATGGGCAGCGCGGCGTGGGGCACCGAACTTTCTTTTGGAACCTCGCGGGAAATACTTTTCAAGGGTTCATTGCGCAGTACGCGCCCGGGCGCTACTCCCGGTGTCACGCCCATGAAGCAGGCCCGGTGCTGCTGTGTCTCGGCGGCAAGGGCTATTCCATCACATGGCCCCGCGAAGCGGGAACGACGCCCTGGGCGGACGGCAAGGGCGACCTGGTTCAACGACAGGACTACAAACATGGCGGCATCGTCAGCGCGGCACCGGGCGATGCCGGTTGGTTCCACGGTCACTTCGGCGCATCCAAGGAGCCTTTGCGTGTGTTGGCCTTCCTGGGCGGCTATCCGAGAAGAGTCAAGGGAATCCCCGGGGTAGATTGGTGGGGTTTAAATCTCGACATCAAACAGGGCGGCCACACCATCGAGTACCGCGACGAGGATCCGCAGATTCGCAAGATGTTCAAAGAGCAGTTGGCCAAGGAAGGAGCGGCCTTCAATATGCCCGAGGAAGCGTATCGATAAGCTGTTCGATGATATTATATTTCGTCTCAGGGCGTTAGTGCGGCAAGCAGCCGCGGATTGGCTTGCGGGCTGCGGCCCACACGTTGATTCTACAGGTTATAGAATGCCCGGGAGTTACTATCGAGGATCTTCTGGGCTTGAGTGTTGCTGATCCTGCCCTCGTCTACCCAGCCGCGGACCTCGTCCAGCGCGCTCAAGTTGGCGGAGATGTCGGTATGGCTGTAATCGGTGCCGATCATCAGGTTATCTTCAGTTCCGAACTTCAATAGAAATTCGATGTCGTCAATCGGGTCGATGGTGACGAACAGCCGGTTGGCGCGAAATAATTCCGGTTCCAGTTCAAACAGACGGGGCAAAACAGTTTGTTGGCCGCGCAGCGTTTGGCGTTTTACCGCTGCTAACTGGGATATCGTATAGGGAATCCACGAAGCCCCCGATTCAATCAGCCCGAAGCGAAGTTTTGGGAACTTTTTTGGCACCTCGGAGCTCACCAAGGCAGTAAAGGAATACATGATGGGAAAACCTCTGTCCCATTCATGTCCAGGCAGCGGGTGGCCTGTGTGGATGCACAGTGGCAGGTCGACGGCGCTTGCTTCCTCATAAATTGGAAAAAAGTGAGGGTCGGTAACTTTCCTGTCGAGGTCGAAGCCGCGCTTGAAGATGCCGCAAGCTCCATGATCTTTCGCCCAGCGCAGCTCTTCGACCGCCTTGTCGGGGCGAAGCAGCGGTAGCACGGCAGCCCAGCGTAGCCGGCCGTTTGTTTTCGCACATTTCTCGGCAAGCCAGCGGTTGTAGGTTGTTGTTAGGGCCCATTCGGCTTCCGCGTTGCTGGTATTGTAACGGATGAAAAATGTCGGGAAGATCACCTGCACGGCTACGCCCATCTTGTCCATGTGGGCGAGGCGGCCCGCCACGTCCTCCAGCTCTCGCAGGACCCGGGGAGGATGGTTGACTTCATCGCGGATGGCACGGTTCTGCAGCCTGCCCTCAACCACCCAGCAGCGGCTGTTCGTCGGGTTATACCCGGCTCGTTTGGCCTCGTCGAGCGGCATCGCAATTGTCACGGGTATATATTTCGCGTATGGCGTACCCTCCAGCTTCAGCCAGGTAGCTTCGGACTCGTCGACATGGGTATCGGCATCGATCATTGGCATGGAAAAATCTCCGGGGGTTGAGGGTAAGTTTTTTATCTAGCTATTTCTTTCCACATCTTTGGCCGCTTTTCCCGGCTCGCATCGAGTATATCAGCCAAATACGAAAGGAAAAGAGGATGGGAATCTTCCGGGTCGTGTTAGAGCGGCTTCGACCGGGTTTCTTTCCTTGACAGGTTTGTTCCCGTGCAATAATTAGGTTTGGAGACTACTATGCCCTCAGCGATCCTCGAGCTTTGAGATTTGACAGCGCCGCTACTTAGAAAAGCGCAGGAGGAGGAACCATGTTTCGCGTAGATGTCGACGCCCATGTAGACGAAACGGAAGCCACCTGGGAATTCCTCGACGATGGCGCGCGCCGCTTCAAGCCGGTCACCCTCGATCCGGGAGCGCCGACGGCGCCGGGGGATGCCCGGCCGCACCGCCTCTGGCTCATCGACGGGACCATCAGGCTCAGGCGCTGGCGCGATGATAAGCGAACGGGCACGGTGAAAGCGACCCGCGAACTTGTGGACGTGGACGCCCGCCTGCGCCACATGGACGAGCTGTGCGTCGACGTGCAGGTCCTTTACCCCACCCTATTCCTTCACGCCTTTACCGATCGTGCGGAGATCGACCTGGCGCTTTGCAAGTCCTACAACCGCTGGATCGCCGCGACCACTGAGAAGAGCCGCGGAAGGCTTCGCTGGACTGCGGTTTTGCCGCTGCTCTCCATCGACCGGGCAGTGGAGGAGATGCGCTGGGCGAAAGATCATGGAGCGTGCGGCGTGTTCAAGAAAGGCATCGAATGCGGCGACCGCGCGGCCAGCGACCCGTACTTTTTCCCCGTCTATGAGGAAGCAAGCCGCCTCGATCTGCCCATCTGCATTCATAACGCGACCGGCAATGTCGAATCCGCGACGGCCGAGGGCTCTGGACTGGGCGGCGGTATGGTCGCCATCTCGGCGTTCACCGCGCTTGCCGAGCATGGCGTTCCGGACATGTTCCCAAACCTTAGAGTAGGGTTTATCGAGACCGGCGCCTCGTGGGTGCCCTATCTCTATTCCGATCTCGTGGCGAAAAAACTGCGGCGCACTTTTCTCCCCATTGATTTCAAGGAAGATCTTTTTCGCCGCTATCGATTTTATGTGGCCTGCCAGACGACGGATGATCTACCCTACATCCTGAAGTATGGGACTGAAGACAGCTTGATGATCGGCACCGACTACAGCCACGCGGATCAGTCGGCAGAGATGCGGGCTCTGGACGTCATCGAGGAGCGCGGCAAGAGCGGGGAAATTCCCGCCTCTGTGGCCCGCAAAATCCTGGAGGATAATCCACGCCGGTTCTACGGGCTGTAGCAGATTTGCGCGGCGTTTGTCTCTTTTCGTATCCATCAACCCCGATCGGACGAGGAGCCTTTAACGGCGCATCATGACAAGCCCAGCATGAGCGGCTTTATCATCCGGGGCCGTCCCAACTCCGCAAAGCGCCGGGGAATGTTGCACGAATCTTAGAATCGTGAGGCTAAATTTTTTCTATGGCTGGATAATCGTCGCTATCTCGATGCTCGCGGGATTTTTGGGTTCGGGCGTCAGCAATGTGACGATGGCGGTGGTCTTGAAACCGATCAGCGAGGAGCTGAACTGGAGCCGGACCCTGACGTCGTCGGCGATTACACTTGGCTCTTTCGCCGGCGGGCTTTTAGCGCCCGTCTTCGGTCCCATCTCCGATCGTTTCGGACCGCGCTACCTGCTGCCGTTGGGCGCGGCGCTGGTCGGTTTCGCGGTTATCGCTCTCAGCATGTCGCATGAGCCCTGGCAATTCTATGCGACGTTTATTCCAGGCCGAGCCCTCGCCGAAACACTCATGACCGGCGTGGTGCCCATGACCGCGGTGGCCAATTGGTTTTACCTGAAACGTCCACGAGCCATCGGCCTGGTGGCGATGTCAATCCCGCTTGGCTCCTTTGCGCTTTCTCTCACTTACCAAAGCATGGTCGCCGCCTACGGCTGGCGCAGCGCGTTTCTGATGCTCGGCATTGCCATGTGGATTTTGGTGGTGGTGCCGGGCGTGTTGTTGCTGCGCCGCCAGCCCGAAGACATGGGTCTGCTCCCGGATGGCGCGCTCTCGGGATCTGCAAGGAGCGCCGGCAAATTCAGTCAATCTCACCACAGCCGACAACAGGCGGAACCGAGCACGAGCCTGCGCGAGGCTGTGCGGACGGGCACCCTGTGGTTTTTGGTGGCCGCGGCGACCTTCTCCTCAATCTCCACCGGCGGTGTCGCCTTCCATCTGGTTGCGTACTTTACGGATCTCAATATTCCGGCGACCATGGCGGTGGGGGCGCTCAGCTTGATGGCGTTGACCGGGGCATTTGGAAGCGGCTTGTGGGGCACCCTGGCGGAGAAGCTGCATCCGCGCCGGCTGGCGGTTTTTACTATGGTTCTCTCGGCCGGCGCAGTGGGGCTGCTTACCGAGGTGAGAATCATTCCGGCGGCATTTTTCGTGGCAATACTGTTCGGGCTTTCGGCTCGCGGCGGGTTTGTCTTAATGCATGTCCTGATTGCGCGCTACTACGGCCGGCGTGCCTTCGGCGCCATCAGCGGTTTGCTCGAGCCGTTTCACAAGGGCGGTTTGGGCTTGGGCGCATTGATTGCGGGTGCGGGTTTTGATCTAACCGGCAACTACCAGCTGGTATTCTGGTTATTCGTAGTTAATTATTTAATATCGGCGGTGCTGACTTTCTTGGCCCGCCAGCCGAGCGCCGGCGGCGTTGCATTCGCCCGATGAGGAGTTGAAAGCCGTGGCGGAGGCCTTGCTTTGTAAAGCGATTGCGCGAGCGGCGAGCTTACAATGAGGCTCTGGAGAAATGGTGTAACGTCGCCTCTCTGCCGCACATGAAGAAAAATGGTCTCGAATTGCGGGCCACGGTGACGGTGATTGATTTACCGAGTGTGGCTTGTCGATCCATCCCTTGGGTTATTCTAGGGATCCGGTGTATAATTTCTTCTTGATGCTGCCCCGGCGACGGATGAAGATGAGCCAAGCGCGAAACTTAAACGGCAAACCATTCTCAGCCGGTGTCATTGGCTTGGCCGCTGCAACCACGCTGATTCTCATCTCGCCGTGGCCTCTTGATTCGCAAAACAGGCAACAGATTAAAGTGCTGGTGGAGACACAACAGTCCGGTACTCAAAACAGCGAGGCGGTGCGGGGAAGCGGCAGCGTCATCATAAGACGGGGCGACGTGCAGCCTTCGGCTCGAGTGGGGGCCGGCGCGAGAAACACCACCCTGCAGCGCAGTACGGGAATTTTCACTCTGGTGCAGGATCGAGGGGAGTCGATTCTCACCGTGGCCACGAGAGTCCCCGCAAGCCAGATCATATTTTATCGCGACTATTTGACCGGTCTCGGCTATATCGCGCGCAGCATCGTATTCCAGGAAGCCGGGACCTCGCTGCGAGTCAGCGCCGTCATTCTCCCCGGAGACCAGGTGCAGCTCCGCTTGACGCCGAGAATCAGCTACTTTTCCGCGGAACGCTCGGGAGCAATCGACTTAACCGAGGCCACAACCGCGCTTGTGGTGCCGAGCGGTCAACCCGTTTCCCTGGGCGGTTTAACCACGAAGATGCATGAGGTCACCCGGCGGATATTAGGTTACTCTCAGACTTCGGGTTCGAGCGAGACGAGCATGCTTCTCACCGCCACGATTCAGTGAGTCTTATAGCTGGCCCTTATCCGAAAAATCTAAATCCCCGCTCGGTGAGGGCTGGCAGAACGAAAATCCATGGGCAATTGAGCGTACGAGTTGGCGGTAGGCCCGGGCTATCCGGAGGGGGCTAATTTTGTGCTTGCACATTTACCCCCGGCGGCGGTAGATTGCCGCCATGAATAAAAAAGAATACGAAGTCGATGTGCGGGATGTCGAGTACCAGAGGCTCGGAGACAAGCCCTGGCTGCTGCGCATCTATCAACCCAAAGGACAGGGACCCTTTCCCACCATCGTCGATATCCACGGCGGCGCCTGGCACAACGGCGATCGAACCAACAATGGCGGCATCGACAAAGCGCTGGCCGCCAAAGGCATCGTGGTGGCGGCAGTCGATTTTCGCCAGCCGCCAGAGGCGGGATATCCCGCTTCTATTTCCGATGTCAACCTGGCGGTTCGCTGGCTGAAGGCTCACGCGGCGGAGCTCAACGGTACGGCTGTCGTCGGAGCGTTCGGTAATTCCAGCGGCGGCCATCTCGCGGTGCTAAATGGCCTTCGGCCGCGGCACGATAGCTATTCGTCATTGCCGCTCCCCGGCCATACCAAGCTCGATGCCAGCCTGGCCTATGTGATCGCGGGCTGGCCGGTCATCGATCCGCTCTATCGTTTCCACTATGCGAAAAGGATCGATAACCAGGAGCATATCAAAGCGCATATCGACTACTGGCGCACCGAAGAGGCCATGGCCGAAGGCAGCCCGCAGACGATCGTTGACAAAAACGAAGGGAGCGATCGTCCGCCGATTCTCATGCTGCTCAAGGCCAACGATAAAAACCACCCGCTGGAAATGCAGGAGCGATTCATCGCCTCCTATCGAAAACGCGGCGGGACTATCGAAGTCCACACTTTCGAGGGCCTGCCCGAGCACCGCATGGTCCCCTCGCCGAGCCAGCCGGAGACGATGCGCGTCATCGACACCATCACCGAATTCATCGGACGGCAGACAAAGTAATGCATTCGCCGCTCGCCCTATGCTCGGCCCGCGCCGCGGAGGTGCGATCTCACGTTTTTCCTAGAAAGACTCTCTTCAGTGATTAAATGACTCGAGACTGAACGTCAATACCGGGTCTCGGCTTGTTGTGCGCCAGCACCGTTACACGAGACGCAAAAAGGTTGGTCAGGATTCAGACGACGGAGGCACGAGCATCCAGCGGCCGTAGGCGACGAAGGCGTTTCCCTGGGCGATGGCCGCCGAGCCGTGAAACGGATTGCGAAAGCCGTCGGCACGGGCGGGTGGCGCGACAAGCCCCGGCCCCGCTGCGGCGATGGCGATGATCAGAATGGGGATTGATAGCCCGTATGGAAATCGCCCCTGATACGTCGTCTCGATAGTCATATCCCGCCGATCATCGTGTCGCGAAAGACAGGAGAGGAAATGCTCGGTAAAGCCGAATCGGCCGAGCCGACGCCCTCCCTCCGCGAACTGGTTGACTAGCTGGAATAATTACGCGCCACGCTTTTTGAAATAGCCGATGTGGATACTCCAACCTGCCGTGCAACCTCCACCCGTTGACCCTCTGTGTCGGCGAGCCCGTATTCGACTTTGTCCAGCTAGTCAACAACGTCCCCTAGATCTCTTTGATAGCAATATCGGCTGCAAGGTCTCCCATCAACTGATTAACAATTTTTCTGGGTGGACCACGAACATATCGGTGCCGTAGTTAGTCGCTTATTGGGCGGTGATCCGATTAACATTTTCCTACGAGGCGGAAATGACAGTCAGGGGAATGGGATGGGGGTCGTGCCTGAGTATTGACTTATTCGTCGATCCAGGGTTCACGGGTGGCGTCTCAATCCCTGCGTGACAGCAGCGTTCGCAAACTATGATAGACGTCGCGTCGGTGCCGTACATGATAGATTTCTACACAAGACATGGGGGGACTAAGAGGGGGTCTAGCCCAGGATTGTAGGATTTCGATCGCCCGTCGCAAGGTTTTTGTTGTCAGTGGACCGCCCTGAATAAGAATAGAGTGAGAGCAAGGGTCGTGCTTGAGTACAGCCTAACTCGTCTTCAGAATCTCCTTGGCCAATATTTCATTGACGAGCGAGTGGTAGGGTTTCCTTCTGAAGGTCTGTACCTGTCAGGCTAAAAAGTTTTCTAATACTAGAATTACGAAAACCGGGCGATGAGAAGCTCTATCGGTCACGTGCGGATAAGCGAAAGCTTCGCTTTAAAATCCGGTAGATCGTTCTGGATGATCTCCCACACGATCTCTACGTCGATGTTGAAATAATCGTGCACAACGCGGTTTCTAAGGCCGATAATTTTGCGCCACTCGATTTCAGGGCGCTGATTCCGAAAATTTTCTGGCAAGCGATTGGCGGCTTCGCCGATGATTTCTAGATTGCGTACGACGGAGTCGATGGTTTTATCGTCTTTTAAGAAAGTATCGCGATCCAGACCGGCGACGTAACGGTTGATTTTCTCAAGCGCCTCCCAAATATCCTCGACAAGAAGCGACGTTGCCCTACGGGACATCAACTAACTCCTCTTTGATGATCTCCCAGTAACGCGGTTTGATCGCCCGGCGCGAAACGACTTCGGTGCGAATGCCAAGGACGGTTTCAATTCGCTCCGCGAGTTCAACGAAGCGAAGACCGATCTGGGGTTCAATTTCCACCAAAATATCCACGTCGCTGTCTTCGCGCTGATCCTCGCGCGCATAGGAACCGAAAAGCGCGAGTCTTTTTAAGCCGTAACAGCGCATCAGTTCCGGTTTTTCCTTTCGCAGAATTTCTAGGATCGCGGTTTTTGTTTTCATGGTACTATCTCACTTGCCGGGCCTCCGCTTTATGCCTTGATTATAGCAAAGGCGAGAGAACGGCAAAACCTCCGCCGTTGGCGCGGTGCGGGTTGTGTCTGAGGATCGGGCGAATTAGGGTCTGGTCTAGCATCGTAGCATTTGGACCCAAGGTTGTAGGTGAAACGAATACGGTTTGCGTCCCCTCGATACTCCCCGGGCTCAAAAACGCACCTCTAAGCTCTTAAGGGACGCCTTTAACGCTATCTCCTGTCGTGAAATCAGAAACTTGTGCCGCTCCGACCCGACAATACTCAGAGAATTTCAAATCTGTAATCTGAGATCTGCCATTTGCGATTCCGAGCTTGGCGAGGACTTGGGCGACCCTATCGGTGCGTCGGCCTGTCGGCAGGCAGGTCGGCGCTGGAGCGCTTAACGGCCGAGTTCGGGATGGGATCGTTTTCTTTACACATCCAAGCTGATCCGGATAGCCTCATCAATTTTTTCCATGGCCTCCTCACCAAGGTTTCCGAGAAGCTTTTGAAGACGGGTTTTATCGATTGTGAGAAGTTGAGCCAAATTGACCATTGACCTCTGTCTAAGCCCCCCTGCGCCACTGGGCATAACAACTGTCACAGGAAACTCCTTTATGGTGGTCGTTATCGCAGCAACAACAGTCGTGGCGGCATAGATATTTCCGGTATCGTTCTGGATCACCAATGCGGGCCGAATCCCTTTCTGTTCGTTGCCGCGGCCGGGGTTGAAATTGACGAGCCAAACTTCGCCTCTGCGTGGAGTTGCTCCCTTCATTTCAAACTCTCTTTAAAGATAGCCAAGTGCCGCTCTGCCGTTTTTCGGTCCTCTTCCGCCATGGAACGATACCCCTCGGCCAGTTTCTCTTGGAGGTCCTTTCGTCGCCACAATCGCAGGGCCTCCTGGACCACCTGACTTCGTGGCTTCTTGCTTTGACGGGTCATCTCGTCCAGCGTTTCCACTAGGTCCCGATCTAAACTTACCGTGAGCTTAACTTTTTGACGCAAATTTTCCTCCAAATTGTAATACCAAAGGTATGTACCAAACTACCACCTGTTTCTAGGCGATACAAGACAAAAAAAGCCCGGGATCGTTCAGATCCTTGAGCCTTTCGATTTTAAATCCGGCAGCGTCCTACACGTCCTCGCCCGACTCGCGTCGAACTTGGTCTGGTCTAGCATTGTAGCATTTGGACCCAAGGTTGTAGGTGAAACGAGAACGGTTTGCGTCCCCTTTTAACCGGCTCCGCCCCAGGGATTGTGAAGCCAGGTGGAGAAATATCGCCGAGAGGAACTATGAAGAAGAAAGAAAAAGGTTTGCGTGATCAAAGAAGGCTGTACAATAAGAATGCGTTCTTCTTTGCATTGTGATTTGTAGTGTTTGTACTAACTGCCGTTGGCGTTGCCGCTGCTGAATCCTTTATCGTGAAATCGCCCGGTGATGCCGATAACGGCGTGTGTAAGGCCACCCATTGCTGCCTGCGCGAGGCAATAAACGCGGCTGATACCAATGGCAATGCGCCGACCCACACTTGGGGTCTGGGATTGTAGTATTTCGACGGCTCGTTTTGGGCGTCTAGATACGCTTCAACTAATCACGACCAGCGAAAAAGAGCGCATGCTTAGAAGCAGCGTGAAATCGTCTCGGTTTCCGCCGTAGAGCGTCGCGCCCAGGGACCGATCCGTCAAGGCCAATAAACAGTCATTGACCAAAGCTGGCAGTTTGCTTTTCAGATCGGGACTTTGCTGCAAAACCTTGGCTAAATTTTCTCCCGCGTCCTTAGAAAACCTTCTCCACGCCACCTTTGCCCGCAACTTTTTCCAGTGACTTGAGAATATCTTTTCTGAAAACCAATAGGTTCAATGCAGCGTCGATCGCCTCGGTTTCGGTTTTTGCGCCGAGGATCGCCCGTGCTCGACGGATTTTTTTCTCGTCGAGATAGTAATTTTTTCGCTTGAGATTTGTTTTCATATTAGCTTCGATACAGACTAAATCCTATTTTATAAGTATTGATTCGGAGTTCAAGCGGCGTGGACTTGACGCATAACTTGCCAGTTCCGCCATCGCGGCTCGTGATTTGCCTGGCTCAAGAGCGAGTCGATGGGGGCACGACACGCCAGCGGCCGTAGGCGACGAAGGCGCAGAGAAGCCCAACCACGAGCGGAATGAGAGTCATTAAGAAGTCGCCGCTCCAAAGCGTGATCGCGGTCGCGCCGATCATGATGATGACGAGACCGGCGGCGGCGAGCGGCGTCAGGCCCGGGCGGATGCCAAAAAATTGAGGTAGAATCAGACCAAGAGCGCCAAGGACCTCAGAGAGTCCGGTGAATCGGAGAAATAAACCGGGGAGTGCCACCGGCCCCTTCAGTTCCTCGAGAGGCAAGACCAGTTTTATTCCGCCAGCCCAAAGAAATAGAAAGGCGACAAGTACCTGAATGATCCACAGCGCGGCGTTCATGATCGGTTTCCTCCCAGTTGCGTTCAGCCCCCCGCGATGGCGCCCACCACCATAAAAGGCTCGGATCCGTTGGCGATCGCTGCGGGAAGCGGGGTGTCCGGCGATTCATGAGACCAATCCTGTTCACAGGCAAAGAACCGAACGAAGGCCCGGCGCTGATGCGTCACCGGGTCGCGGATCGTGCCGCAGAGCATCGGATAGCGCGCCTCGAGGGCATCGAGGATGGCGCGCTGGGTCACCTGACCTTTGGTGTCCAGCGTCACTTCTCCTTCGACCCGCGCAAGCTTTTTGAGCGGCGCCGGCAGCACGACACGGATCATGGGAGCGTCAGCACCTCAACGGAAAAGACGGGCGGTAGATCGCGCACGATGGGCGCCCAGCTGTCTCCCGAATCGGTGGAGGCGTACACCTGGCCGCCGGTGGTGCCGAAGTAGACGCCGCAAGAATCCAAAGCATCGACCGCCATGGCGTCGCGCAGCACGTTGACGTAGCAGTCTTTCTGGGGGAGACCTTTGGAAAGCGCCTCCCATTCGTTTCCTCCCGTGCGGCTACGGTAAACGCGGAGCTTTCCGTCGGGCGGAAAATGTTCGGAGTCGCTCTTGATCGGCACGACATAGATGGTGTCGGGCTCGTGGGCGTGAACCTCGATTGAAAACCCAAAATCGGTCGGCAGGTTGCCGCTGATTTCATTCCACGACTCGCCGGCGTCGTCGCTGCGCATGACATCCCAGTGCTTCTGCATGTAAAGCACGCCGGGGCGGGACGGGTGCATCGCAATGCGGTGCACGCAGTGGCCGACTTCGGCGGTCGGGTTGGGAATGTAAAGCGAATGAAGGCCGCGGTTGACCGGCTTCCACGTCACCCCGCCGTCGTCGGTGCGAAAGGTGCCGGCGGAGGAAATGGCGGTATACATCCTTTTGCTGTTGCGCGGATCTTGAAGAATTGTATGCAGACACATGCCGCCGGCGCCGGGCGCCCAGGAAGACCCCGTGCCATGCCCGCGTAAACCGGAAACCTCCTGCCAGCTTTTGCCACCGTCGCTGGAGCGAAATAGCGCGGCGTCTTCCACCCCAGCGTAGACTAAGTCCGGATCGGCGAGCGACGGTTCCAAGTGCCAGACGCGCTTGAATTCCCAGGGGTGGGCCGTGCCGTCGTACCACTGGTGCGTGGTGAGCGGTTTGCCGGTTTCGGATGACGTGTCGTAAACAAACTTGTTGCTCTCGCCCTTGGGCGTGCCATCCGGTGTGGTGGTTGATTCCCCGGGAGGCGTTCCCGGTTGGTACCATGTCTTGCCGCCGTCATCCGAGCGCTGGATCACCTGTCCGAACCAGCTGCTCGACTGCGATGCATAGAGCCGATTGGGATCTACGGGCGATCCTTTGATGTGATAAATCTCCCAGCCTGCGAAATGGGGGCCGCTGATATCCCAGCGCTCGCGCTTTGCGTCCGAATGTAGCACGAATGCGCCCTTACGTGTCCCCACCAACACTCTTACATTACCCATGCACACTCCTTAATGAATGATTTTACAGCCGTCCAACCGACAGCTGAGCTATGGTAGCAGTTAAACCCCCTGCTGTTCAAAGCATGGGGCAATTGCAAATCGCCTCAGGAGGCTGCCGAAGCGAATTCTCCGCAGGTGGTGAATGACTCCAGCATCGCTTATGTCTTGCGGTTCTTTGTGATAATAGACGGCGATGGGCGAAGCCGCCGACAATATAAGAACTCCTCGGGCTCTTCTATCTCTGCCGTTTTACTATGGTTGGTTTATCGTCGGCCTGAGTTTTGTCGCGTATCTGGTGGCCTCCGCCATCCGGTCGGGGCCCGCGGTGTTGATACACCCTTTGGAAGCGGAGTTTGGTTGGGGCCGGACGGCGATTTCCTCGGCCGCGAGTCTCAATCTGTTGCTTTACGGGATCATGGCTCCCGTTGGAGGCTGGCTGCTGGATCGATTTGGGCCGCGGCGCGTGATTCTGGGGAGTCTTCTAACCATCGCTGCGGGGATAAGCGCTACGGTGTTAGTGCGAGAACTCTGGCAGTTTCTATTTCTCTGGGGCGTCGTGTTGGGGGTCGCAACGGGCATCACTCCGCCCCTCGCCGCGAGTGTGACCAGCCGATGGTTCATCGCCCGGCGCGGCCTCGCGTTGGGCATACTAACCAACGCCAACGCCGCGGGCCAGGCAATTTTTTTGCCGCTGCTGATGGCCGTTATCCTGGCCAGCGGGTGGCGCACCGCTTTGATGGTGATCATGGTCGCTTGCGTCGTTCTATTGCCGGCGATCTGGCTCTGGTTACACGATAACCCGGCCGATGTCGGCCTTGAACCTTATAACACCGGCAATCCGAGAAACATGGCGCCGGCACAGAGCGGCCCTGTTTCTCGTAGTGAGATTCACCCTATGGGCGGTTCGTCATTCGCCGTGGTCTTTAAAGACTCGACATTCTGGATATTAAGCGGCTGTTTTTTCGTCTGCGGCGTAACGGCCAATGGACTTATCGGCACCCATATGATTCCCCACGCCATCGAGCGCGGAATTCCGGAGGTGACCGCAGCCACAGCCTTCGGGATCATGGGAATTGCCAGCTTCATCGGCACGACCTTCGCCGGTTGGCTGGTGGATCGAATGGATGCGCGCAAAGTCCTTTCCGCCGCTTATTTATTGCGCGGTCTCTCGCTTTTTCTGTTGCCCTATGTAACCGACTCCTTTGGTCTGTTTGTCTTTGCCGTACTGTACGGCCTAGATTGGTTTGCCACCGGACCGGCGACCACGGCGATACTTGCCAATACCTTTGGCCAACAAAGAATCGGCAGGCTGTTCGGCCTGGTCTTTGTCTCACACCAGATCGGTGCGGCGCTGGCTGCGGTTGCGGGCGGCTGGGCGTATTCGTACTTCGGCGAATACCATTTTGCTTTCTTGAGCGGAGCCGTCATGGGATTGCTCGCAGCCGCTTTGGCGCTGAAGATTCGCTCCAGTGGAGCGAGGCCCGCGGTTCCTTTAAGCGCAGAACTCGCGCGGGCGTGAAACGGGGTGTAACCCGGTGAAGCGGTCCAAAAAATATTTGCGCATGTAAATAGGACAGAGCACACCCTAAACAGGTGTGTTAGAGCCGAGCCCCACCGGCTTTTACCCTCTCATGCTATTCCGGGTATAACTCACCTTCGAGGATCACCTGCCCCGCATAAGATATTTGTAAAACCTGGCGCGATTCGACCACGGGTACGTTCTCACCGCGTTCACTTTCCCGCTTGTAATGAGATCTACCCTGGCGAACCAATATCGCAGCCAGGGGTTGGCCGCTCACGCTAAGCTGCAGCAGAGCGCCGTCCGAAAGCGTCAATCCTGATAGCCAAACCTTACACTGCCTTGTGCCGTCGCCATAGACCTTCCACTCCGCTTTGCCGCGCGCGCGACCGGCTAAGGCTGCGCCGAGCTCAGTTGGGTGAAATTTAGCTTCGAATTCTTGAATAACATCTCTGATCCGCACCATGCGTTCTCCCGTCGCTGTATTGTTTCGTCTTCCAAACTATGGCGTGAGGTTCTTACACACAGCAAGCCAAGGGTCAGTGAGCTTGTCGTAGCGCGCTATGTCCTCGGGCCGCAGCCACTACGTCATCGCTGTCTCGTAGGATGGGCGAGACTTGACGCGCTCCCACCATTTGGCAACGCCGGGTTTTTTGTCCCACATAGGTGAAAACTTCGGCATTTCAAGTCGCACCATATAGGGAATTAAGGCGATATCGGCAAGGGAGAATCCACGACCGGCGAGCCATGGTCTGCGCTCGGCTGACTCCTCAATCCATATGAGAAGCTTTTCGAAGCTCTTGGTCGCCTCCTTACCCATGGGCGAGTTGAGGCCTTGTTCTACCCCCGCCCGCTTGTATTCGGACTGGCGTTGCAAGGGGGCTTTGGCAAGCTGGGCGTCGCGCCGCTCCTGGGGTTTTCACAACACGATTTGTCAGGATACTTATGAACTCGTTAGTAAGTTCAGGGAGATTTACATAGCTAATTCCCCTTTGACCTCGGCAAACAGTTTCATGGCGAATTCCAAATCGTCCTGGCTGTGTAGTGCGGAAAGCTGCACGCGTATCCGCGCTTGACCCTTCGGCACCACGGGGTAGAAAAAGCCGATCACGTAGATTCCCTTTTCCAAAAGGCGCTCCGACATTTTTTGCGCGAGAGTCGCATCGCCGAGCATGATGGGGACAATGGGGTGCTCACCTGGCGGTACGCTGAATCCGCGTTCGCTCATGCCGCGTCGGAAAACGCGCGTGTTTTCCATCAGGCGGTCGCGCCATTCGTTGGACTTGGAGAGCAGCTCCAGGGCTTTCAAAGAGGCGCCGACGATCATGGGGGCCACGGTGTTGGAAAACAGGTAAGGGCGCGAGCGCTGGCGCAGGATATCGATAATTTCACGCCGCCCGCTGGTGTAACCGCCCGAGGCCCCGCCAAGCGCTTTTCCCAAGGTTCCGGTGAGTATGTCCACTCGACCCGTGACCTTCCGATATTCATGGCTCCCGCGGCCCCCTTCTCCCAACACGCCCACGGCGTGGGAGTCATCGACCATGACCAGGGCGTCATATTTTTCCGCAAGGTCGCATATGGCGGAGAGGTTGGCGATGGTGCCGTCCATGGAGAAAACACCGTCGGTGACGATCAAGCGGAATCTCGAATCACGGGCCTCGCGCAATTTAGCGTCAAGATCCGCCATGTCACTGGCGGCGTAGCGCAGTCGATTGGCTTTGCAAAGGCGAATGCCGTCGATTATGCTGGCGTGGTTGAGTTGATCGCTGATGACCACGTCTTGCTCCTCCAACAAACTTTCAAACAATCCGCCGTTGGCATCGAAGCAGGAAGAATAAAGGATCGTCTCTTCCATTCCGAGGAAGCGGCTCAGCGCCTCTTCCAGTTCTTTGTGGATCGCTTGCGTGCCGCAAATAAAGCGCACCGAGGATAAACCGTACCCCCAGCGATCCAATGCTTCGTGGGCCGCCTTGACGACGGCAGGATGATCGGCCAGACCGAGATAGTTATTGGCGCAGAAGTTGAGGACCCGACGGCCGCTGCCGACCTCGATGCGCGCGCCCTGCGGGCTCGTGAGCACTCGTTCCAGTTTGTAAAGACCGCTCTCTCGAATCTCGCTGAGTCGGTCGTTCAAATGCTCTCGGAAGATACCGTACATGAGCCACTCCTCATCGAAGTTGACGTATTGCTTCGGGTGCCATGCGAGGGGGTAACCCTTCCGGCCGCAGCCGATCGGGCAGTGCCTCGAAGCCTTCCCACGCCAGCCCCACTAAATATTTATTCCAACCGATAGGGCCTGCGCTCAGCTGCGCGCTCTGGCGGCATGGGCCTTCAGGCTTGCTCCCTCTCATGCGAACCTGAAGGTATGACATTAGTTTTGATGTTTGTTTCGGATGGTCCATCCTCCGACCAGTAGAGCAGAACCTTGCCGCACAGCCCGGATTGGATTACGTCGAAAGCCTTTTCGTACTCCGTATAGTGAAAGCGATGGGTAATCACCGACCTAAAATCGACGCCGCTCTGAAGCAAAATCGTTGCTTTGTACCAGCTCTCGTACATCTCTCTACCGTAAATTCCTTTGATCGTCAGCCCGTTGAAGATTACCTTGTTCCAGTCGATGGCGATCTCCTCTTCGGGAATGCCAAGCAAGGCGATTTTGCCGCCGTGGCACATATTCTCGATCATTTCTTTTAGCGGCGTCGGATGACCCGCCATCTCCAGGCCGACATCGAAACCTTCCTTCATGCCGAGCTTTTTTTGCGCCTGGGCGACGCCCTCGCTGCGGGCATCGAGGGCGAGGGTGACGCCGATTTTTCGCGCCAACTCCAGACGATAGGGATTGAGGTCGCTGATGACCACATGGCGGGCGCCGCCATGTTTGACGATGGCCGCGGCCATGAGACCGATAGGCCCGGCGCCGGTGATCAAAACATCCTCTCCAAGAACGTCAAAAGACAGTGCGGTGTGCACTGCATTGCCCAATGGGTCATAGATGGCCTGAACGTCCCGCGGAATAATCGGATCGTGGTGCCATACGTTGGTCACGGGAATCGATAAATACTCGGCGAAGGCGCCGGGCCGCGCGATGCCGATGCCGCGGGAATCGGCACAGAGATGGCGCCTTCCCGCAAGGCAATTACGACAGCGGCCGCAGACCACATGGCCCTCGCCGCTGACCACCTCGCCCGGGCGGAAATCCTTGACGTTGCTGCCGACTCTCTCGACGGTACCGACGAACTCATGGCCAATGACCAAGGGCGGTCTGATGGTTTTTCTGGCCCATTCATTCCAGAGAACAATATGGAGATCGGTGCCGCAAATCCCGGTGCAACCCACTTTGATGAGGACGTCGTTGATGCCTACGTCGGGCGGCGGTATTTCCTCGAGCCATAATCCGGGTTCGCGTTTTTTTTTCAACAGCGCAAGCATAGACGCAAAAAGGGGCGACAACGATCTCAGACCGATTCTGTCACGTCTGGCGCATCGGGTAAAGGTTTCAGAAATTAGCAGTCCACTTTTCACCAGGGGTGGGAGCCCCAGATTAGTCATTTTGCTTTTAAGGCTTCGGGCGTCTTTGGCGTGAATTATTCAACGATTCCGGGTTGACGACATTAACTGGTTCGCCGCGAAAGTACGCCAGAATATTATCCACGGCCATGCGTGCCGCGCGCTCGAAGGTATCGACGGTTTGCCAGGCCATGTGCGGCGTCAAAAGGGTTTTTGGCGCGGTGAGAATCGGATCGGTCATGTCAACCGGTAAAGGATGGCACAGATCCATCGCCGCCCCCGCAAGCCGCCCGGCCTTGAGCGCCTCGGCGAGATCAAAACGATTGACGATACCGTCCCGCGAGATATCGATGAGCAATGCCGTCGGCTTCATCAAGGCCAGGCGGGAAGCGTTGATGAATTTGTCGGAGAGCGGACTGTAGCGCAGGTGCACGGAGAGGATGTCGGAAGTCTTAAAGAGCGTCTCTTCGCTCACCAGTTGCGCGCCCGATCGGGCGGCGCGCTCGGCGGTCAGGGTGGGCCCCCAGGCGATGAGCTTGACGCCGAAGCCCACAAGGCGCTTGGCAACGGCGCTGCCGATGCGGCCCAACCCCAAGATGCCTACGGTTTTTCCCTCAAGATCGAAACCTGTTTGCGGCTCCCAGCGGCGCTGCCTGAGCGCGTTGTGGGCGATCACGATGCGGCGGGCAAGGCAGAGAATCAAGCCGCATACATAGTCCGCCACGGCAACGGTGGAAACGGCCGGTGTCGTGGTCACAACGATGCCGAGATCGGTGGCGGCCTGAACGTCGATGCGGTGCGGGCCTGTGGAGGCGATGAGTCTGAGCTCGGGTAGCTCGGCCAAAAGCTCGCGTGTGAACGCCGCGCGCCCGCGAATCTCCAAAACCGCGCGGGTTTGGTGCAACCAAGTTTTCAACTCGTCGCGGGACGGGTCTAGGGCTTCGCTTACCTGGACCGAACCCGCGGCCGCCAATCTTTTGAGTTCATCCGATTTTTGGAACTCCCGCTCCCAATCGCCGCAGACGACAATTTCCGCCATTCAATTCTCCCAACGGCCGCAGATTGTCTTGTCATCTTGCCTGAGCTATTTTTGCCTCGGCCGCAGGAGTGAGCATAATGAGAATAGAGACTTGCGTCCAGGGTTCGCGTCAGGAAAGTGCAATGTTTGATTTCACCGCTGAGGAGGGTCTATGAGCCAAATGGTTTTCATTCACGGGCCCGGCGCGGGCGGATGCGCCGAGTCGTTTGTTCATCAGCTCGAACACTACCCGGCAAGCCTCGCGCCGACGCTGCCCGGCCATCTCGAGGGACAATCCTGTCCCAGCGTGGAGCGGTACACCGAGTGGCTTCGAGGGTGGTTGTGGTCAAGGGGAAAGCAGAGGGATCTCGTGCTTGCGGGTTTCACCCTCGGCGGTTGTATCGCCCTGCAGTACGGCCTGGATTATCCGGACGAAGTCAAAGCCCTGGTATTGATGACTACGGGCATGCGCCCGAGAGAGCGACGGCCGGGTACTCTGGAGATTCGCGTGAGGGCCGCCGAAAATCCCGAGGCATACAGGGATTGGCTGGAGACTATGCGCCATCAATTCCTATTTATGGAGCCGGAGCTAGGCGAGCATCTCGTGGAATGTCATCGCAAGGTGGGACCGTTATCGCAGTACCGTGATTTTGTCGTCATCGACCAGTTCGATGTCAGGGACCGCATTAACAGTCTCAAACCGCCGCTCCTCCTCATTCGCGGGGTGGACGATCCCGCTTCGCCTCCGGAGTATGAAAAGGAGATCCATGAGGCGGTACCCGGTTCGCGCTACCTGAAATTCAAAAACGCCGGTCATTTTCCCTTCGCCGAGAGGCCGATGGAAGTAAATCGCGCCATCGATGAGTTTCTGGCGGCAGTGGGGTGAGGGTCCAGTGACGTCCATAAGCTAATTTGGGCGGGGATTATTTCACACCACGAAGCGGTTCATGATTTTACGCTCGCCTACAGGGAATGAAAAGGCGGTCTAACAGCGCTCGCGGCTGCCCGGCTTTTACACGGATAAATTCGGCGCCACCGTCAGGTCGATCAATTCACCAATATGCTCGACTTCATCCAGGCGGCGCAGGCAGGCCAAAAGATCATTAATTTGCCTTTTCGGCAGCAGCGGCTCTGCCATGGGACGAAATTTACGCTCCTGATCCTCATCGCTCATCCAGCGTTTGAAATGGCCGAGATGGTAGGCGACTTTCGTCGTGAGAAGCCCTCCCGACTTCAGCTCGATGTCGACGATGTTCAAGGGAATTTCCGGCCATGCGGCGACCGGTTCTTCGCCAATCCGCACGGTGATTTTTTGCATGAGCGCGCGCACATCGGTGCGCTTGTAGAGCGTCTGATCGTAGTGGCGAATCTCGACGCCGCCTTCCATCAGCGCAACGGCCATGACGAAAGGCAGGCTGTGATCGGCGCTCTCCCGGGTTTCCGGCCGCCAATTTGCTTCCCCCGAACCCATCACTTCGTATCCCTGCGGAAAGGTCTGCAAGCGAATCTCTTTGATTGCGTCGAGATCGGGGACTTGGGATCGCAAGCTAAGAATCCCTTCGATCGCGCTCTGCGAGAAGTACCCTGAGGGAAAGGCTTTCAGCCGCGCCTTCATGATGCGGAAGCCGTCGGCGGCATCGGCAAAGGGTCTGGTCTCGAAGCGAATCCCCGTGCTTTTAAAAAATCCGGCCTTACCTTCAAAGGCTTCCTCAGGTCCCGTCATCCCTTTGGCGGCCAGCAGGGCGCAGAAAACGGCGTTCCTCGAAGCGTTGGCTAGGGCGCAGCCCTTCCAATGAGAAATTTGCCCTCTTCTAATTTGTTCGAGGCTGATGTGAGAAGAAATGGCCAAGCTAATCGCATTAGCCATTCGATCTCGGTCAAGGCCCAACAGTTTTGCCGCCACTACCGAAGCCGCGATGACCCCGTAGGTTGACTGATCCCAACTGCGGCCGCGCTCTTTCGCTCCTGCGTCGATGAGGCCGCAGAGCACTTCGTAGGCCAAAACCGTCCCGAGAATAACGTCTTTACCACTGCCGTTTCTAGCGTCGACGACGGCCAGCACCGGAGCGATAAGATCGCTCGGATGACAAGTCGGCGAACCCGCGTAGGTGTCGTTGAAATCGAGGTATCGGATCATCACACCGTTAGCAAAGGCTGCCAGGTCGGGCGAAGTTTTCTGGCCGCTAACGACCACGGTGGAGGGCGTGGCTGAGGTGATCTCGGATACGGCGGCTCTGGCGATCCTGGCCGGCGGACTTTCGGCTCCCCCGAGGGCGCAGCCCACGGTATCCAGTATGATATGCTTAGTGCGCTGTATCACTTGCTGCGGCAGATCGCGATACGACAATTTCAGCGCATAGCCGCAGAGATGTTCGAGGATGCGGTCCACCATTTTTTTGCGGTTGAAACCTTTGCCGAAGCCGGTTCTAGATTTGCCGTCGGGGATCGACGCAGACATTACATAACTCAGGTTGACCGGATATGGCAAACGTCGGCCAGAGTCAATCCCAGTTTCAACATGCCACTCTCATATCCCCCCCGACGGTCTGTCGACGCGATGGAAAAATATTAATGCTAGGCAACCAGACATGGTCAACCCAAGCGCAGCCGACACTTCGTGTTGTCCTGAAATCAGCTTCTTTCTGAAATAACTTTTACTTGATGGACGCGCTCCTCTTAAACAATAGCGGTTGGCGCCGGTCTGCCTGGGGCATTGTTTTGAATTTTACAATGGTCCTGGGAGGCGATGCCGGGGGAATAGGGCGAAGCCAATACCTATCGCGAATAATGTGCTACAGAGGCTTTCGACAGACCGCACCATAGTTGAGGGTGAAACTTTTTTTTCGGTCCGTACGGTCAAGGTAAAAGCATAGATATGGAATAGCCCACCGGAGCAGGAATCGCCCCGGAGGACGCAATGGAGCGTCAAAAAACTTCCGAATCCTGCTTCGCCCGGCGGGAAACAGATAACGATAACTCTTAGCTATACGGTGTCCCAAATACCAGAAGTAACCGCCCAGTGGCTCTATGGACAGGACTTCAAAGCCGACGCGCTCAAACAAATACCGCAACCCGAAAGAGGTGAAACGGAAATAATCGTACGGCGCTCCATGTTCTTCCCATCCTTGAGGGGCCACGAGAAATAATTTTCCTCCAGGCTGGAGAACGCGGTAGAGCTCCGCAAGAACCAGTCCGGGCTCTTTCACATGCTCTAGGACCTCGACGCTGAGGGTTGCCCCAAAGGAGTTGTCGCGGAAAGGTAGATCGCTCAAATCCCCTCTAACATCGATATCTCCGAAAACCCTGTGAAGTTTGGAACTTTGGTCCAATCCCACATATCGCGCGTGGGGAACAAAGTTCTTGTAGCGGCAACTTCCGGCGCCGCCGTCCAACAAGAATGAGCCCGGCGGTGCTTGACTGCTTATCTTTGTTATAAACTGGTCGATCCCGTAACGTGCCAAATGAGTCTTGCCGGCTAATTTCACGGCGGTTGTTCGCTCAGACCTCTTGACCGGTTGAAGCCGTTGGTGGATTTTCTTTGCGACCAGATTCATTCAAACGTCGTAAAGTAACGATGACAATATCTTTATAGAAACCCTTCGCGCCGGTTAGAACCTACGAGCGCCCGTACCGAAGGGATCGAGCAACGTGAAATCAACAGAAACCCTTCCGATGTCCTATTGGTCGCAAATTCAGTGACCACTCGCCCGCGACCCGCAGCCAGGTCCGACCCCCGCTCTCTGCTTTTCTCGGAGACAGGACCCGCCGTCGTTCCGTTGTCGCGTACTCATATCGCGATGATTCATATTTCCTGACTTAAAGCCTTTTGCCATTTGAGATCGCCAGTTTATTTGGGCCTTCCTCGGATTAAGCATGCAACGAAGGGTAATCCTTCTATTTTTGCGCCAGTACTAGAATATTTCTGACTCCCAGATGGCTCCACAAAATCGGTATTTGCCAACGCACTAGAAAATCCTCAATCCATGCCTTCCACTTGGCGTCAACGTAAAAGGGCGTACGGTTAAACAACATCGACTGCATATCGCCAAACCCCGCTTGACGCAATTCTCCCATCATTTCACGGTACGAAAACATGCTTAAATGGACATCTCGATCTCCATGGTGACCTAGTCTATTCGGACACCACAGGAGATATTTTCCGCCCTGCTTCAACACCCTGCGCACCTCGCGAAAATGAGGCTGAATGTCCTGGGGAAGAAGGTGCTCAATCATCGAAGTACTGACTACGAAATCAAATGATCGATCTCCAAAAGCGATCTCCGCCGCATGCATCTGCACAAAAGCAATTCGTTGGGACAGCGTTTTCTCGTGGTTCTCTATCCCTTCCCGTTGAGTGGCTGTCCTCAAATATCTCAACGAAATGTCAGAACCAAAGACCATCTTGGCTTGCTGCCGCAACGCGTTCGTCAAGTCCCCCTCATTACAACCCAATTCCAGAATCGCTTCATGCCCCGGACCTACCATTTTCCGATACATGAGGATCCTTTGTTGTCGCCTCTTAGTGGGCCTGCGTAATTGGGAGATGTCTATCGGTTGGCGGTTATCGTGGGAATCGTAAATTTTACGGTAAAATGCGGCCCCCGAAGCCGGTGCGGCTTCCTGAAGGCTGCCCGCAGCATTTGCTTTTTTCTGTTTTATTTTGCTGTGCATGGCGGCTAATCAGTCAGGCTAAAACCTACAACAGGTGGCGATCTAAGATGATCTTCGATCTCCCCTATAATTTCGCATGTCGTTTTTCTGCCTGTTGGAATCTTGCCGGCGGTCCGTCGAGTTTATTGCAAGATGGCGCCCGAATTGAATAATTGTTTCAGTTGTGGCGCAACGGAGTTGGCGCCTTAAATTCCCACCAACAAAATTATTGCCTCGCCGCCGTTGAGTCAAATAGCAGATCCGCCAAGTCCCTTCAACCTCCAGCAAATGAAAAAAGCCTTGCCCCGTGCCGGCCCCGCGCAATCATGACGTTTCCGACCTCCGAATCATCGTATTCGATACTGATCGGTGGGTTCACTTTCCTTGGCATTATTTGAGAGGCGCTTGCCACAGGCTAGGGCCTCGTCAGATCGATATTCAGCCCCAACCAGTGCTGCCCGACCAGCTCATAGTGGGCGAGGCGCGCCTGCAGATGCTGGGTAATCACATGGATATCCTGAAAGTGGCGCTGCAGCGGATTCCCCTCGTAGATCGCCGTCACGCCAGCGGCATTATACAGAGTGTCAACGATCTGAACCGCCAGCCGAATCGAGTGCACGACGGCGAGGCGCAGGACCGCGCGCCGCTCCTGTGTGACGGCGCCCGTTGATACCGCCTCGGACCAAAGCTCGCCCACCGCCTCGGTCAGGAAGGCCTTCCCGGATCGGAGGTTGGCTTCGCTCTGCCCCACCGCGGCCTGAATCATTGGCTGATCGCGGAGCGTCGCCTGCATGGCCCGCGGTGTCTTGGCGCTCGCCAGTTCGTAGAACGCATCGAAGCAAGCGCGGGCTACTCCTAGGGCCACCGCGGCATCACCCGACCCGAATAGCAAGGTCCTGGGGATTTGGTAGAGAGGTCCAGTGTCCAGCAGGGGAGCGCCGGTCTGGAGAACCGTGCGCGCCGCCGGCACATAGACATCGCTTACGGCAAAATGGTAAGTCCCGGTGCCGCGCATGCCCCGCACATGCCAGGTGTCTAGCAGCTCGGCCTGCGCTGCGGGCACAAACAGGTAGAGCTGCTCGGGTTGGCCGTCCTGCATTCTGAGCTGGCCATTCTCGAGTATCTGGGCGCGCGCCGCGAGCCAGGCGGCGTGCCGACAACCCGTGCTGAAGCCCTGGCGGCCGGTGACACGGTAACCGCCCGGCACCACGATTGCCTGAGCTGTCGGTAGCGGCGTATTCGCAACAACGCTGCGTGGCGTGTCGATCCAGATCAAGCGGGCGATGTCACGCGGTATTCGCGCAGCATAGGTTGCGAAGATGGCGCACTGATTAACGATCCAGCCGGTGCTGGCGTCGGCTTTGCCGATCGCTTCGAGTATCCGGACATAGGTCGGCAAATCTATTTCCGCTTCGCCCAGGGAGCGCGGAAGCGCAAGGCGAAATAATCCGGCATCGGCCAGCGCGTCAAAGAGCGGTTGCGGCAACCCCCTATCAGCTTCTATCTGATCGGCGCAAGAAAGAATCATGGGGACCAGATTACGCGCGGCGTCGAGCGGTGAAATAGTTGCGGTGGAAACCATGGGTCCTTATGGGTATGTTGGCGCTAGAGCATATCCGACTCGCAATTGCCGATAGAAATGAAACTGCTCCAAAGCTTCTCTACTTCAGACCGAAGCGAATGTCCATCTCTCCCTTTAAATGGTGCGTGGTTATTGTATGGCCGATGCCAGGGGCATCTGGCTTGGAGCGACTTGACCACGAAGGCGAAGGAAGATAAGAATTTGATGAATTTATTGGCGGGGCTTGTGGAACATTTTTTCTTGTGAAGGTATAAGAGGGCTGCAATGCAATTTTGTGATTTATACTTCCAGGCTTGAGAGGAGAGATCATCGATGGAACAATTCGGCAACAATCACGATCCTTCCCGGAGAAATCTAGTTACAACTACCGCTGAGGGCGGATCGGGTTCGGCGGATGAATGGGCCTTCGGAGCGGGAATCGGAAAGATTCCGGGGAGCTGGGATTTAGAGGCGGATATTGTCGTCGTCGGCGCCGGTGCGACGGGGCTTCCGGCTGCCGTAAAAGCGGTGGACGAGGGCGCGTCTGTCATCGTCGTGGAAACTAATTACGATATCGGAGGACATGCCATTATCAGCGGTGGCAACGTGCCTCTCGGCGGCGGCACCAGCGCGCAGCGAAAATATGGAATCGAGGATTCGCCGGACCTGGTTTTCCGCGATCTCACGGACTGGTCCATCGTGCAGCCCAACGGTTGGCCGGATTACCGTTATAACGACCGGGCGGTGATGCGCTCCTTTGCCGATCATTGCGCCCCGACTTTCGAATTTCTTTTGGCCAACGGCGCGGATTTCAAGGACATGGCGCCGGACAATCAGGGGGGCCACAATTTGGGAAACTCCGCCCCACGGGAAAATCACGCAAACTGGACCAAGGGTGCGGGCCCGGAAAGCCCAAACAACAGAGGGGGCACGGGTCTTATTAGACCCCTGGAGGCCAGCGCGCGCGCCAAAGGAGTGCGATTCCTGCTTAACTATAAAATGCGAAGCCTTGTCCGCGAAGCTCCGGCGGGATCTAAAGCCGGGAGAGTCATCGGTATCACCGCGGGGTACACGCCAAGAATCATGCCGGGCCAGACAAATCCGCTAAAGAGTTTTCGCTCCAACGGCAATATCGAGACTACGCAGCCAAGCGTCAATATCCGGGCGAAAAAGGCCGTGATCCTCGCCACCGGCGGTAGCACCGGCAACATCAATTTCCGCCGTATGTTCGATCCGCGACTGACTGAAGTGTTGCAGCTCGCCGGTGAGCCCTATTCCTTTCAAGACGCGAGCGGCGAGCTTGCGGCCATGTCAATCGGCGCGTCACTCTGGGGTTTGGCGAACCAGATTCTTGAGAACGGCGATAACATTCGCACCAAGCGCGCGCTCGGGACGAAATACAATTACATGACGTGGGAACTGGAAACCCCGATTTTCCCCCTCGTCAAAGCCACCGGCCTGGGCGTGAAAGACTGGCAGGATTTAATCCTGGTCAATCAAGTGGGGAAGAGATTCTACGATGAGACCAAAGGGGATTACCCGCACGGCAATGTCTACAACGAGGTCACGCCGTACACCCACGGCGATTATCGCAATAACGAGAATATCAAGTACAGCCCAACCAAATACAACTTTTTCAACGCGGCGGTGGCGATCAACGAGTACTCCGAACCGCCCGATTACTCCGCTGGGCCGGTGTGGGCCATCTTTGATGCTGACGCGGTAAAGCGCGAGGGGTGGAAAGTCGAGCCGCCTCATGTGGATCCAGACGGCTATTTCTTTAGCGCTAATACGCTTAAAGAGCTGGCCGCCGCCATCAAAAATCCCTATCAGGCAAAGCCGTTGGACGGCGGCACATTGCAGGCGGCGGTGGAACGCTACAATTCTTTTGTCGACTCGGGAACGGATCAAGATTTCGGCAAGCCAGCGCCGAAGTTCAAGATCCAAACTGCGCCGTTCTACGCCGCCTGGGGTACGCCACTCGTCCACGACTGCCGTAACGGCCTGAGGATCAACGGTAAATGCCAGGTAATGGACATGAACGGACAAATGATACCCGGTCTTTACTGCGGCGGAGAATCAGCCGGAGGATTCAATCAACATGGTCTGGGGCGCTGCACGACCCAGGGTTACATCGCCGGCAAATTCGCCGCGGCTGAGAAAGTAGAGAATTGAGCGTTATACCGCCTTGTAGGCGAAGCGCTTCATTTTCTGCGTATTCTTTCCCTCGATGCGAATGAGTCCGGTGGTGGATACCCGTTTCGGCGAGTGCACGTCGCCCTCGTTGTAAAGATGCGCCATACCGGGTTTTAGCGCGTAGACTCTTGCGCGCCGCACCTTTCCGGCCTTACCTTCACCGGCGGGCTCCAGGACTTCCCAGTCGCTCATTTCGGTTTCGCCGATGGCCTGGCCGTAAATCGCCCAGGAGCTGCCATGATCATGGGGATTGGCCTCTCGTGCCTCCCGGTTCATATGGGCGCAGATGCAGAAACCCAGTTCCGGATCTTCATAGATCACCTGACGATCCGGCGTGTTTTCGTTGAGGTAGGTCGACAGAAACTTTTCATCTTTTAAGACTTCTTGGACGAGACTGCGAACTTTACCTCGCCCCCCAGGGCTCGGGTCCTCTTTGAGAATCTGACGGCATTGGGCGGCGAAAGTTTCAAGTGTAAAACTCATATGCGGTCCTCCCCTCGACGGCTATCTCATAAGTCTTTAACAAATGAGGGAAGCCGGCGTCAACCGCGAAACATTTGGGTCCGTAGGGGACAAGCCTTCTAGCCGCAGCCGATAGGCCTCTGCCTCGATGGCCGGCCCCGCTAACCTCTTTGGGTGCTTACTTCCCTGGCACGGGCCTGAGATAACCTCTACGTTTCTACGTCTGCGGCTTTCAGTCTCGCTCCCCGGACCTTTTCGGCGCAATGACCACAAAAGCTGTCTTGGATAAAGTACGGACAGAGCGAAACACTACACTAGATAGTTCTGAAAGCATGGCAAATAACGTCATGGAGTAGGATTTCGGTAAACCCGCTCGACCCAATCGGGGAACCACAGGGGCCTAAACAACAAGACATAAGCCATCAAGATCGCCGCCAGTGGAAGAAAAAAAACCACCAGGTCGAAAATCACGATCAACAAAGCGAGACCGATTCTTTCGGCAAAAGTCATCGGATGGTGCTAACCCAGGTTCAGCGTGTTGGCGGCGAAGATCTCCTCCGGCTTGACCGCGCGCGGCAAAATCTCCTGCTCATGGGCAAAGCGGACGATGGCATCGAGGGCTTTGCGGTTTTTTGCCAGACCGTTGGGCAGAGGATCCTCACCTATGAGGCTCCGACGCCCGGCCAGAACCTGCTCCTCGCCCGACAAAGATGCATCCAGTTGAAGTCGCTCCAAAAACTGCGCCTTGGCGGCTTCGAAGCCGGCGAACAACCGGGGCGCCAGAGAGGGATCGGACTGCAGCAACGCGTCCTTCACTACTATCGTATGGTTAATGGGATAGATGCCCGTGCTTCGATACCAGGCGGTCTCAGCCGCGGACGCATCAGGAATGAGCGGCTTAACGTCGGGCGAGTCTACTTTACCGACGCCGATGGCGGCCGCGAGTTCACCTTTGACGAGCATCTCGGCCAAGCTCGCCCCGGGACTCTCTATCACGTTGGCGGGCTTGCGGTACTCCTGAACATGTTCCTCGTCCACCACTACCCAGATGACCTTGCGGAGGTCCACACCGTATTGCGTGGCGAGAATCCCGCGCGCCCAGACTCCGGTGGTGACGGTGTAGGCGCGAACGCCCACTTTCTTGCCCTCGAGATCTTTCGGAGACCTCACGCCGGATTTGATGTTGTGAACGATGGCGGAGTGGTGAAACTGGCGGTGGACGAATAGGGGCAGCGCCGTAAACTGTTTCTCATGGGCCTTGGCGGTCAAGTAGGTGGTAATCGCCATCTCGCAGAGGTCGAAATCGAAGGTGCGGCACATGCGGCGGAAAGCCCCAATTATAGGCGAGACCTCGATATGCTCAAACTGGATGTCGGGCACCGAGATGGAGCCGTCCTTCAGCCCTCTGGTGTGCGGATAAGTAGCGATGGCGGTTTTGAGAACGGTCATGTTGATTCCCTCACTGCTCCATTGTCGGTTACATATCAGATTTCGCTACGACAATCGTCTCGTAGCGAAGACCGAAATCTTGTTAGGCGCTAACTTCCTAAGAGTTTCTTCATGCGCTCAATGACCTCCGGCGGTTGGGAAACCACCTCCTTCGCCAGCTTCGCCATTTCCTCCCCGCTGATCGCATCGACTTCCCATCGCCTTTTTTTCAATTCTTCCAGCAAAGCTGGATCTTTGAGCGAGGTATGATAGGCGTCACGCAAGATTTTTACCCGATCAGGCGGCACACCCGGGGTGGCCACCATGGGCCTGCCAAAAACTGCCGGAGCCAGCAGGACGGTGGCCAAACGCCGACTTGCCTCTGGGAATTTGTATTGGTCCATCAGTTCGTAAATGGACGGGACATCGGCAACCCTTCCATCTCGCTTTTTTGTAGTTTGCATGATCGGCCGGATAAAGCCTCGCTTATGCCAGGTTAAAAAGGGCTCACGGGCAAAATAGGTGCTGATCGTGAGGTTGCGACAGTGCAGTTCGCCGCGCTCGATGGCGAGATCAATCTCACCCCCGCCAGGGTAGCCGGTGACGATGTTGAATTTGAGGCCCATGTTTTCGTCCAGGAACTTCGGGATGTAGTAACCGGAAGTGCTCGTACCGGTAGCGCCGCACTTGGGCGGCACCGCGGCTTTGCGGACATCGTCGAGGGATTTATAAGGGCTATCGGTTCTCATGACCAAAATAAATTCGGTTTGCTCGGGCGTGCCGATCCAGGTGAATTTTGACCAGTCAAACTGAATTTCTTTTCGTCCCGCCAGCTGGTCGAAATAAAGTGAGGGACCGAATGCGCCCATAGTCAGACCGTCGGGCTTGGCCACCTTGTAAACGTAGTTGGCGGCAATAATGCCACCCCCGCCAGGCATGTTTTGCACGATGAAATTAGGATTTCCCGGGATGTACTTGCCCATATGCTGGGCGAAGATTCTTGCCCATAAATCATACGCGTCGCCGGCAATATTTCCAACGACGATCCTGACGGTTTTCCCTTGGTAAAAAGGGGTCTGGGCTTTAAGGTCGGAAAGCGACATTAGAAGAAACAACCACAGAAGCGCGAATCTTTTCATTTCATTCTCCAGATTATCTTGGCCCTAGGCGTTTAAACTGCAGGATCATGGCCCAACGGCGCGTTACGACGGACTCTTATTTCCTTTACAGGTCCTAAAATTGAGATGGGTTCACGCTGTGCCCAACCCACCGCACAGGATTCGCGGATAATATTGCCGCGGCAGCAAGGGTGTCAAGAGACACGCTAATATTTGCTCCGTAAGAGTTGTTCTGGAGTTCCGGCAAATCGTTGGCCCTGGACAGTTGGCGGAGACTGGGGTAAGAGGCTTTGATATCGGTAGGCTGTAAGGCAGGAAGAAGGTCATTTCTATTGCTTTGCTTCAATGGAAATTTTGCACATCCCCTTTCCGTAGACACTCGTTTGCGGGCGCATTGGATTAGCCCTTCATGACTAGGATAACGCTCTACAGTTCCAGTCGGTCATCGCCGCCCCGCCGGGTAGCCGCAACGGAGGATTTGCAGCCACCGAAGCAACTCGTTGCGGAGCCTGGCGATACGTCATCTCGCTTTGCATGGGGTAACTTCTACACACGCCACCAGCGGATCTTATGGGCTGTAGGCGGTGCGCTATTGGCGCTCCTGCTGGTATACGCGCATAGAGCGACCACGCCGGCGACGCGTCTCATCACCCAGGAAGATATCCGCGCCGCAGTGCTTCACACCCTGGATTCGACTACGCTTCCTTCACCCGCGGCGAGGGCCTACGAGGTCATTCGGCCGTCTATTGTCCGCGTGCGCGGGCTGGCACGGAACAAAGAGGGCGAAGACATAGAGAAGAGCGTTGGCACCGGAGTCGTCATCGTCGACAAAGGCATCATCCTCACCAATCTCCATGTCGTGCTGGGCGCACAGCGGGTGCAAGTGGTGTTCGCCGATGGGCTCGAAGCTGACGCCACCATCACCGGCGTACGGCCGGAACATGATTTAGCCGTGCTTCAAGCCCAGGCGATTCCCGATGATCTTTTAGCGGCTACCATGCGATCCACCGCTGACCTCGCATTGGGCGACCAAGTTTTTGCGGCGGGCTTTCCGTTCGGCATCGGCCCTTCGGTGACGGCGGGAGTGGTGTCCGGTTTGGGGCGCGATTTCCATTCTCCGGAGGGAAAACGGCTGCTGACGAACCTCATACAGTTCGATGCCGCAGTAAATCCCGGAAGCTCCGGTGGCCCGCTGATCACCGCCGAAGGGGAGGTCGTCGGCATCGTCACCGCCATATTGAATCCTACCGAGCAGCGTTTCTTCGTGGGTATCGGTTTTGCGGTTCCCATCGAGAATGCAGCAGCCGCCGCAGGAGTGCCGCCCTTCTAGTGCGACAGCAGCAAAGGATCCGATGAACGGCAAAGAAACAAGCCCCAACGAAATTGCTTCGCTCATGGAGCGCATCCTCTATGAAGTGAAAAAGATCATAGTCGGCCAGGATCATTTCCTGGAGCGCGTGCTAGTTGCCGTCTTGGCGCAGGGACACCTGTTGGTTGAGGGTGTGCCGGGGCTCGCCAAGACCTTGACTGTCAAAACGCTCGCCAGAACCATCCGCGGCTCGTTCAAGAGGATCCAGTTTACCCCGGATCTCGTTCCGGCAGATCTGGTGGGAACGCGCGTCTACAATCAGAAGACCGGCGACTTCACCACCTCGTTGGGTCCCGTCTTCGCCAATCTCCTGCTTGCCGATGAGATCAACCGAGCCCCGGCGAAGGTGCAAAGCGCGTTGCTCGAGGTGATGCAGGAACATCAGGTCACCATCGCCGGGGCGAGCCACAGGGTCCCCGAACCGTTCCTGGTCATGGCCACGCAGAATCCCATCGAGACGGAGGGAACCTACCCACTACCCGAGGCACAGGTGGATCGGTTCATGATGAAGGTGCTCGTCGCCTATCCGACCGAGGAAGAGGAGTTCGTTATTGTCGACAGAGTTACCGGGATCGCCAACGATGTAGGCCCTATTGCCACGACCGAGCAATTAACCGCGCTTCAAAGCGACTGCCGGACGGTATATGTCGATCCGTCGCATAAGCAGTACGCGGTGCGGCTCGCCTCGGCGACACGGGACCCGGCTCGCTATGGTGTCGCCGACGTCGCGAAGTACCTATCATTTGGCGCCAGCCCTCGCGCCTCAATCCATCTCATCGAGGGGGCGCGAGCGCTGGCGTTCCTTCGCGGGCGAAGTTATGTCTTGCCCGAGGACGTGACGGACCTGGTGCCGGATGTATTTCGGCATCGGCTCGTGCTGACTTATGAAGCTCTCGCGGAAGGGATGACGCCAGATCAAATCATGCATCGTATCATGCAGCGCGTACCGGCCCCCGATAAGCCGCTGGAGACCCATGTCAAAATCGCCACAAACCCCTAGCAGATCGGCGGTCTCGGGTTTAGGGTTTCGGGTTTCGCGTTTACCCCGGGACTCGGAACCCCAGAGTGGAAACCGCGACAACGTTTCCCAGGCCGAGAACATCCTACGGCGCCTGGAGTGGACGGTGATTCGCCGTCTAGACGGTTTGCTTCATGGCGATTACCAAACTTTGTTTCGTGGTTTCGGGCTGGATCTCGCCGATCTGCGCGAGTACCAGTATCACGATGATGTCCGTTACATCGATTGGAATGTTACCGCGCGTCTTCTCACCCCCTACGTCAGGGTTTACAATGAAGATCGAGAGGTTACGGCATGGTTTCTGCTCGACCTGAGCCCGTCGGTGGATTTCGGCTCCCACGTCAACAAGCGGTTCGTGTCCGCGGAATTCGTCACGTTACTGGCGCGGCTCCTGACCCGTCACGGCAATCGTGTGGGGGCGCTGTTCTATGGCGACAGCGTTGACACGGTCATTGCGGCGCGGAGCGGGCGGCGCCATGTGCTCCACATTCTCCATCGGATGCTTTCCCGGCCCGAGCTCACGCGCTCCGCGGCGACGAATCTGCGAGATCTATTGCAGACCGCTTTGCGGCTCATGCAGCGAAGATCCCTCGTTTTCATCGTCTCCGATTTCATCAGCACCCCCGGCTGGGCAGAGCCGCTGGCTTACCTTGCGCGGCGCCATGAGGTCGTCGCTGTGCGGTTATACGATCCGTTGGAAATGGAATTGCCCAATCTGGGGCTCCTCGTGATGCGGGATGCCGAGACCGGAGAACGCCTGTTCGTCGATACCCATGACCGCGCTTTCCGCAAGCGTTTTGCGGCCGTGGCCGAGAGGCGTGAGCAGGAGCTTCGAATGACGTTTCGCCAAGCGGGCGTCGATGCGTTGGAGTTATCCACAAGCAACGATCTCGTCGATGCGATTCTACGCTTTGCCGACCTCAGAAAGCGGCGTAGCCAGCTCGGGGCGGGCGGCAGCCTGCCACAACACCTAAGAGTAAGACATGACATTTTTATGGCCTGAGATGCTCTGGATTCTCCTGATCGTGCCGGCATTGGTTGCGGCATACTTTTACCTTTTAGGCCGCAAAAAGAAGGCGACGCTCAGGTACGCCAGCTTGAGCATGGTTAAGGAGGCGATGGGCGCCGGTCAGAAATTGCGCCGCCATATACCGCCGTTGCTCTTTTTGGCTGCGCTCATCGTGATGATCGTTGCGATTGCCCGCCCTGCCGCCTATATCACCTTGCCGTCCCAACACCGCACCATCATCCTCGCCATGGACGTCTCAGGCAGCATGCGCGCCACTGACGTCGTGCCTAATCGAATTTCCGCCGCGAAAGCCGCGGCGAAAGCCTTTGTCGCCGAGCAGCCGTCAAACGCACGCATCGGTGTGGTGTCCTTCGCGGCAACAGCGTCCGTGGTACAACCGCCCACCCATAATCGCGAGGATCTCATTGCGGCGATAGATCGATTTCAACTGCAACGCGGCACCGCAATCGGCAGCGGCATCATCGTCTCCCTGGCGACGATCTTCCCGGATGCCGGAATCGATGTGAGCTCCTTGATCTACGGGCGTAACAGTTGGCGCGGCGTGCCGCTATATCAGGCCAACAATGCCGAGAAACCACCATTCCAGCCTGTTCCGCCTGGTTCCTACACATCCGCCGCCATCATTTTACTTACGGACGGCCAGCGGACCACGGGCCCCGATTCCATCGAGGCGGCTCGCTTGGCTGCCGACCGCGGCGTTCGCGTCTTCACCGTGGGATTCGGCACGAGAGCGGGAGAGAGTATCGGCTTTGAAGGCTGGTCGATGCGTGTGCGCCTCGACGAGGAAACGCTCAAGTCCATCGCCAAGATGACGCAGGGCGAGTATTTCTACGCGGGCACGGCAACAGACCTAAAAAAAGTTTATGAGGCTCTGAATGCCCGGCTGGTAATGGAGAAAAAAGACTTAGAAGTGAGCGCCCTGTTTGCCGCAGCGGCGGCGGTGACGGCGCTGATTTCGGCGTTTCTTTCACTGCTGTGGTTTAGCCGCATCCTATAGCTAGCCCTGATTATTCATGGTGACAGCCATCGGGAGGCGAGCCCTCCAGAGCGAAGGCAACAGGCCTGTTGCTTGGAGCAGCCTAAGAACCGAACTTATGGAGCAAACGCCCTGGAGAATTACCAACGTCGAGCCAAGCATCCAACACGGCATTGAAGCAGTTCGTTTCTTTGCCTTCACTCTTCCAAGCTCGTCCCTCGATGGCACAGAGCCGCACGTTTCCCTCTGAGCGGGAATAATCCGGGCTGGCCGCGTATGAAGAAGTTATGAACCGCATAAACTAAGGCTGTTTTCCTTTTTTCAGGGACTCGGCAAGCTCACGCAAATATTCTTCCTGTTCCTTGCCTTGGTATAGCGCCAGGGAGCCGTCGTTTTTAAGCGGTATGCCGCCGAAGAAGTGAAACGCGTGGCCGTCCCAGTCATAAAACTCATCGCCGCGATTGTAGATCGCTTTCCATTTGTAGCCGACGGGACTGCGGTGCAATCCCGTGCGCGCCGGAAACGCGTCTTCTTGCTCACGGGAGTCCTTTAGATCCTCTTTAGGACCTGCTTCTTCCGGAAGGCCTTCCCACATGCGCCGGTAGTTGGGAAAAAACTCCTCCTCGCGAACCGTGAACGCCGTGTGCATGTCCCACCAAGGGCTATGACCGGCGATACGCTCATCAACCTGGTCGACTAACTTGTAGATGATCCGGGCGCCCGCCCGCAGACGCAATACCAGCGTTCCTTCGGCAGTTTGAGAATTGCGCTCCACTTGTGTACCGCAATATTTTTCGAAAAAGGCCGCGGTTCGGGCCAAGTCCCGGGAGCCGTAGACGGCATGGCTGATGCGACCGACTTTCTCCGAGGTGGCGATCTCCATTGCGCCTTGCGGCATCTGCGCCGGCGCCCAGAACTCATATTGATTGCCGTCAGGGTCGGAGAAATAGACAACTGTGCCTTCTTCTCCCTCGGCAGTAGTTTTTATCGGATCGGTGTGCGGGATTTTGTGTCGCTCGAGCCGGCGTAGATGGGCGTCGATTTCCTCGGGCCGGATGTAAAAGCCGCAACGGGGCATATCCTCGCCGAGAGGTTTGGCAGGCGGGTAGTTTTCGGGCTGCAGGAAGGCGCCGATGCGGCAGGATCCGCCTTCCCACCACATGAAGCAGAATATCGGCGCATTCTTTTTTCTCATATTGGTGGAGAGTCCGTTGATCGGCCTGATAGGAAGGCCGGTGGCGTTCTCTGCCCAATATGTCCAGCCAGGCAGGTCGTTGGTGCCGACGACGTAATGATCGATCCAGTGTACTGCGCCTTTAGGTTCCACGTCTGCCATTGCTAGTTTCCTCCAGTCGGGTAAACAAATTAATCCACACCCGGTTCAATGGATCAAAGGTTCAAGGTCCCCAATAATCCCAGAACGGTTGCGGTAGTTCAAGTCGTTTCATCCGTGTCAATCGTACCAGCGGTTCAAAAAGCCGGACACCTTCGCGGTGCAAGGGCTAATGCCCTCGACCCTCCAAAGGTGGCGCAGTCAACGTGGCGGTAGAGACTGGTGCTCGGCAAGGTGCTTGTATAATGCGATGGTTTCCGCATCGCGAGGCAATTCTTTTATCGCTGCGTCCAAGCGCTCCCAAGTTATCGGCGAAGGATCGACAGCGGTGAGCTTCTTAAATTCTTTGGGAAAGCCGGGATCTTTGAAGGATTTCGTTACCGCCTGGCGCAGAATGTGGACCAGCTCTTTTGGCGTGGCAGGGGACAAAAAATAGGGCCAGCGGGGGTAGACAAAGGCCCGATACAGGCTGAGCAAGCGCCGCTCGCTTTCGTTTTGGGCAAAGACATCGATCTCGGCGATATCACGCGAATAGGGGGCAGCATAATGGCCCTTAGCGACTGTAATAACGGTATGAAAATGCACCTTTTCCACTAGCGACGGATCTTGCTGAATCGTTGCAGTGGACATCGAGCCGCCATCTACCTCGCCCTGCAGCAGCGCCACATCCCTTTCCGGCCCCGAATAGCCTACGACAAATTTTGGCTCCTTCAATCCCAATAAATAAGCGGCGATGCGTCCGTTGATGTAGGTGATATGTCCTACCGAATGGGCGCCGATTCTGACACCCGTTGCGACGCGGAGCTTCTGCACGCTGTCCAGCCTCGCTTCTTTTCTCGTGACGAACGCTGTCGGACTACCGCTATCGGTGGAGCCAAGATAAATCAACCGATCTAAATCGTAGTTGCTGCCGGCCAAACCCAGGATCGGCCCGCTTACCAGGATGTTGCCAACCGCGCCGATGGTGAGCCCGTCAGGTTTGGCTGATGCATAGATGTGATTTACCGCCACGCGACCGGCGGCGCCCGACATATGTTCGATGATGACATTGGGTTCCCCGGGAATGTATTTTTTTAGATAAGGGATGAGAGCGCGAGCCTGTAAATCGCCATAGCCGCCAGGCGATCCGCCCCGCAGGATCTTGAGGGTCTTCCCTTGATAATAGGGAGTTTGTGCCCAACAGAGGCCGGGCAGAACATCAGCGCAAATCCACAGGAGAAGCGCAACAAGGCAAGGGTGAGTGCGGCTTTTCGAGTCCATTTTTCGTGGTCCCCTTTCTCGAGACAAATGGCAGGGTCAATTGGGCGGGAAACCGGGTTGTCTTCGGATAGCTAGGATACCGCCGCTTGTCAAGCAAATTTTCGCGCAAAGGAAATTATGAAAGTTGAATGCCGGACTATCTTGGTACGAATTGCACTTTCGACTTGACGCCCATTGGCCTACTACCCTATCTTACGCGAAGCCGCCCCTACGACGCGGGCACGGCTCTCGGCCGTGGGTCCTGGCTCGGGATCGGCAAAAATTCTTGAAACTCATCGGGAGGGTCTCCATGGCTTTTAGAAACGTCGGCAAGTCAGTACCGCGGTTGGAGGGCGCCGAGAAGGTCACCGGGTACACACGTTATGCGGCTGACATAGATATTGGACAGGTACTGTGGGCCAAAATGCTGCGCAGCCCGCTGCCCCACGCGCAAATCGTCAGTGTCGATAAATCGAAGGCAGTAAAGCTTTCAGGTGTTCATGCCGTCATTACCGGCGCCGATCTACCGCCGATATTGACCGGCTTGAGAATGAAAGACATGCCGATACTCGCCCGTGACAGAGTTCGTTATATGGGCGAACCCGTGGCCGCAGTGGCAGCGGACAGCCCCGAAATTGCGGCAGAGGCGTTGACTCTGATCGACGTGCAGTATGAGGCGTTTCCTTTCGTCACTGATCCTGTGGAGGCGATCCGGCCGGGTGCGCCCGTGCTACACGACAATCCGGCAGCCTATAAGAACGCGCCCGAGCGCTCCACCGAGCTTCCCAACGTACAGTCTTATGGCCAGTGGAGTAACGGTGATGTCGATGCCGGATTCAAAAAAGCGAAACGCATTTTCGAACACACCTTTCGCACACCGCTGGGTTTCCATGCGTATCTTGAGCCGCACGCCTGCGTGGTCAAGATCGGCGAGGGCGGTCAGATTGATATTTGGGCGTCGAACAAATCGCCCTTCACGCTTAAGGATCGAGTGGCGCGGGATTTAGGACTGGACGTAAAAAAAATCAAGGTTCACATACTGCCCGTCGGCGGCGACTTCGGCGGCAAGACGTCGGTGATTGAAGTTCCACTGTGTTACTTTTTGGCTGAACGCACGGGTAAGGCGGTAAAACTGGTACTCGAATATACCGAAGAGCTGATGGCCACGTCGCATCGCCATCCCGCCGTAATTATGCTGCGCACCGGCATCGATGGCGACGGCAAACTATGCGCGCTGCACGCCAAGGCGGTTTTTAGCGGTGGCGCCTATGCGGCGCTCAAGGCCAACGCCGAAGTCACAGTTCAGGGACCGCGCCGGGTGGCGAGCTATTATCGAATCCCCGCAATTAAAGTTGAAACTTTATGCGCCTATACCAACCAGGTGTCGTGCACGCAGACGCGCACGCCGGGAAGCCCGCAGACCACCTTCGCCATGGAGTCTCAGATCGACATCATCGCGCGCGAGCTGGGCCTGGACCCCGTGGCATTTCGCAGGAAAAACCTTCTCAATGACGGGGAAGCAACGCCTTTCGGTCAGAAACTGCAAAATATCCTCGCCCAGGAAACGCTTAAAAAAGCCGTTGAGGCTTCGGGCTGGAAAAATTCCAAAGCCAAAAATACCGGGCGGGGCGTGGCCGTCTACGAACGACCGTCAGGGGCAGGGAGATCCGGAGCGGTGATTACCATCGGCTCCGACCGAAGAATTACTGTCGATTTGGGCGTGCCCGACGTCGGTCCCGGGATTCACACGGTGGTGCAGCAGATCGTCAGCGAGCTGCTCGAAGTCAAACTGGATCGGGTCAGTGTCCGCGTCGCGGATACCGACAGTTCCCCATATGATTCCGGCACCGGCGGGAGCAAGTCAACAAACAGCGTCGGGCACGCGGCGTATCAAGCAGCCTCGGAGATCAGAGAAAAAATCATCACCCTGGCCGCGAGCCGCATCGGTTGCAAGTCAGAAGAGATCCACCAAGAGAAAGGGCGTTACACGGCTCCGGGCCGCAAAGCGATGACTTTCGATGATCTCATGGGGCTCGCCGTCGAGGAAAATCGCGATCCGATTGTGCATCTCAGCGTCTACGAGCCTTCCCGCGCCCCGATCACTTCCTTTGCGGCACAGGTGGCGGAAGTCGAGATCGATCCAGCGACCGGGCAAGTGAGGGTAAAAAAGCTGACGACGGTGCACGACGCCGGGCGCGTCTTAAATCACTTGACCTATCAAGGACAGGTGGATGGTGGCGTGGTGACCGGTCTGGGTTTCGCTCTCATGGAAGACAATTCTTTGGTCGACGGCAAGGTGGTAGCGGCCAATCTCGGCGAGTTTAAAATTCCTACGGCACTGGACGTGCCCAAGCTAAAGACGCTCTTGATGGAAATCCCCACCGGACCGGTGCCCTTTCAGGGCAAGGCGATCGCCGAAATACCCAACGTGCCGACGGCCGCGGCGATCGCCAATGCGATTGCGGACGCCGTCGGCGTGCGGATTTTCGATCTGCCGCTCACTTCCGAGAAAATTTATGAGGCATTAATAAAGAGATCATTGGTATCTTAACATTCCGCTGTCGGAGATAACTGATCGATAGCTGCGCCGTCTTGACCGCGCGGCCAGCGCGATAATAGGATATAACCTCTGTCGTTATAAGCGATAAGCTCGCGGAAGGAGGCGTTATGGCGAAGGGTTACGTGGATGCAGATGGGCATGTCATGGAGAACGATCAGGAGCTGCTTCAGTTCGTGCGAGCGCCGTTTAACAACCGGGGTTCGCGGAACTGGATACCGAGCCTCGACCATTTTCACACACCGGCCGATGGGACACCGCGCACTCCTGGAACATTCGACCCCAGCACGGGTCCGGAGCAGTGGCTCGAATTTCTCGAGCGAACCGGGACGGACTATACCGTGCTCTATCCCACTACGGGCCTGGCGTTTGGTAACGTCGCCTATCCGCAGTGGGCGCTGGCCTATGCGAAGGGTTACAACGACTATATCTACGATCGCTACCTAAAGCGCAGTTCCCGTTTTAAGGCCGTCGCGCTGGTGCCGATGCAGAGCGTCCCCGAGGCAGTGACGGAGCTTGGCCGGGCGGTGCAGGAGCTAGGATTCGTCGGGGCGATGATTCCCTCAAACGGTCTGACTCGGCATGTGAGCCATCCGGAGTTTTGGCCAATTTATGGGGCGGCGGAAAAACTCAACTGTGTCATGGCCGTGCACGGGGGGAGCTATATCAATTTGGGTTTCAACACCTACACCACCTTTCCGGCCACCCGGGCTTTAGGCATGCCGTTCCCGCTTGCCATTGCCCTGACGGGAATGATGGTTGACGGGGTGTTTGATCGGTTTCCGAAGTTGCGTGTGGGGTTCATGGAGGGCGGCACAGCGTGGATTCCCCTGGTGCTCGATCGCCTCGAGCGCGAGCTGGAGTACGGCGGGCTTAAGCTCAAGCGGCATCCCGTGGACTACTTCGCGGATGACCGGATCTTTGTGGGGTGCGAGGGTAACGAGAGGGCGCTGGCGTACGCCATAGAGCGTGTGGGTCCCAAGCCATTTATGTTCGCGTCGGATTTCCCCCACGAGATAACCATCGACAACTGTATGGAGGAGATCAACGAAATATTGGCGCGGGAGGACCTGCCGAAAGAGCACAAGCTTGCTATTCTGGGGGACAACGCGCGGCGGTTTTACCGGCACTGATCGAATCCGCTGGCGTGCCTCGCCGATGAATTCTCTGTAGCGGCGGAGATGGGTGGGTGAGAGTCAAATGGAAATGTCGATCTAAGCAAAGGAGTTCACTATGGCCAAGTTACGACATATCGCGTTACACACTGCGGACCCGGAGAAAACAGCGGAATTTTACAAACGTGTTTTCGACATGGTGGAAGTGGGGCGGACCGATTCTCCGCTCGCCAAAGGCATTTTCCTGAGCGACGGAACGATCAACATGGCAGTGCTCCGGTTCAAGACTACCGAGGCAGCAGATCGTCACGACGGATTGGGTCCTGTCTTCGGTCTTCATCACTTCGGCTTTTGGGTTGACGATCCCGAAGAGACGCGCCGCAGACTGGCGGAGGCCGGCGCGGAGTATCGCTTCGGGCGTCCCGATGAGGCGAGAACTACCTTTTTCGAAGAAAAGTACAAGGGACCCGACGCCGTGATGATCGACATCACCGAGCATGGTTGGGCGGGAGCGGAGCCGCTGCCACGAAGCCCGACAGAAGCTGTGATAGCTACAGACTAGCATACGCGAACTTGTCTTTTCCCGTTGGCGCCCTCGCGGAGATTCGTGATCATGTTCGCGGTTCGTGTTAGTTGGAGCACGAGCACGATGAACGACCGCGATTTTTGCGCCAACGACTCAAAGTTAACAGGGGAGCGGCTACTTTTTTGTTGTGTTTGGAAAAAGTTGCCTGTCCCCTGTTCGAATCCAGGTAACTAGTGATGGCTGAAACTTCGCCCGGCTTTATCGGCCGCAGTGTAAAACCGCATAAGTCGCGGCGCTTTCTTAACGGCAGCGGCCTTTATGTCGGCGACATACGACTGCCCGACATGATCCATGCCGCGCTGCTCAGGAGCGTCTATGCCCACGCAAGAATTGTCGCCGTTGACGCTCGGGAAGCGCTTCAACTTGAAGGCGTGATCGGAGTCTGGAGCGGTCGGGACATCGAAGATCGAATCGCCCCCTTTCCCGAGAGCTTCGAAATTCATCCTGCGCGTTGGCTCGAAGCCGTGAAACCGGTGCTGAGAGGACCGCGGCCGACCGCTCTGGCGCAAAAAAAAGTGCACTATGTGGGCGAACCGCTGGCTATCGTCGTAGCGGTGGATCGTCATAAGGCGGAGGACGGCGTCGACCTGATCAAAGTCGAGTACGAAGAGTTGTCGGCTGTGGTCGATCCGCGCGACGCTCTAAGTTCAGGGGCGCCGCTTGTTCATGATGATGCCAAAGATAACGTCGTCTTCGGCTTCAAGGTTAGTAAAGGCAGCGTTGATCGGGAGCTGCGAGAGGCGCAGCACAAACTGCGCGAACGATTCCGGCATCATCGCTATTGCGCCGCACCGCTGGAATGCCGTGGTGTCGTTGCCTGGCTTGAGCCCAAAACTAATATCCTCACCGTCTGGTCTTCAACGCAGATGCCGCATCTCGTTAGACGGCAAATCGCCGCTCAACTGGATCTTGCCCAAGAGCGCGTGCGCGTCATAGCGCCGGATATCGGCGGCGGTTTCGGCCCCAAGGTGTTCGTTTACCCCGAGGAAATCTTAGTTCCCTACCTGGCGCTGCAATTGGGCCGCCCGGTGAAATGGATCGAGGATCGAAGGGAACATTTCATCAGCACGGCCCATGGACGGGACCAAATCCATGACGTCGAGGTCGCCTTCGATCATGAAGGCCGGATACTGGCGCTTCAAGACAGCTTTTTGCTGGATAACGGAGCCTATAATCCAATGGGCTTGACGGATGCCTACAATACGGCGGCTCATCTCCAGGGGCCTTACAAAATCCCCCATCTCTCAGTCGCCGGCACCTGTGTTTCGACCAACAAGGTGCCCAACGCTCCGTACCGCGGCGCAGGACGGCCCGAAGCCGTATTCGTTATCGAGCGCTGTATCGACGGAATTGCAGCAGCGTTGGATCTCGATCCCGCCGAGGTCCGGCGGCGTAACTTCGTCCAGCCGGGAGAGATGCCTTACGCTGCTGGCGTCGTATACCGCGACGGGGAACCGATTTGTTATGATAGCGGCAACTTTCCGGAGACTCTTAGGCTCGCCCTGGAGGCGGCAGGTTACGAAGAGCTAAGGAAACGACAAATGGAGCTCCTCCGACAAAAACGGTATCTCGGCATTGGCATCGGCTGTTATGTGGAGGGAACCGGGGTAGGTTCCTTCGAGGGCGCGACGGCGCGAATCGACGGCGCTGGAAACTTGGTTGTCGTCACGGGCGCGACCGGACATGGCCAAGCCCACGAGACGGTCTATGCACAGATCGCGGCCGATCTTTGGGGCATGACTCCGGAGGATGTGAGTCTCATCGAAGGCGACACTGCTTTTATTCCGTTCGGCTGCGGCACCTTCGGTAGCCGCAGCACAGTCAACGTCGGCTCCGCCCTTTACGAAGCCTCCGCTCTATTAAAGGATAAGGTCAGACGGCTGGCCGCGCACTTGTTGGAAGCCAATCCTGAGGATCTGGTGTTGGGCGGCAAGAGAGTTTTTGTCCGCGGTTTGCCGCATCGGTCGGTTTCGTTTGCGGAATTGGCCCAGGCCGCGGTGCCGGGCTGGGCCTCGAAGCTGCCCCAAGGGTGGGCACCCGGCCTCGAGAGTACTTTTTACTTTGTGCCGCCCACCGTTACTTGGGCGAATGCTGCCCACGTTGCCGTTATCGAGGTGGATGTGGAGACGGGAGAAATTAAACTGCTCAACTACATTGTCGCTCACGATGCGGGCAAACTGGTGAACCCGCTACTGGTGGATGGACAAATCCACGGTGGTGTCGCTCAAGGGATCGGCGCCGCCCTCTATGAAGAGATTGTTTACGATCAGAACGGCCAATTACTCAGCGGCAGTTTCATGGACTATCTGTTGCCCGGCGCGACGGAGGTGCCGAAAATTACCACGGTTCATTTGGAATCCCTTTCGCCGCTCAATCCATTGGGTGTCAAAGGATTGGGCGAGGGCGGTGCCATCGCACCGCCGGCGGCGATTGCCAACGCCTTGGCGGACGCGCTGCTGCCGTTTAAGATCCAGGTGAATGAAATCCCTCTCGGCCCGGATCGGGTCTTGAAACTTCTGGTAAATAGTAAAAGAGACTTTCGGCAACCATAAGGGACAGTTCCCTTTCCGGAAGGGGGACTGTCCCCCTTCTTAGGCCGAATACTAGAATAAGTGAATGAACGGAAAGCAGGTTATCGAAATTACGGTCAACGGCAAGAGTTACGAGGGCCTCGTCGAGCCCCGAGTCACGCTGGCCGATTTCCTGCGCGATCATCTTGGACTTACGGGGACTCATCTCGGCTGCGAGCAGGGAATCTGCGGTAGTTGTACAGTGCTTTTTAACGGCGAAACGGTGCGGTCATGTCTTTTACTCGCCGTGCAAGCAAATGGAGGAACGATCCTTACCGTGGAGGGGTTGGGCGCGATGGCCGAGGATAAACATGGGCTTCATCCAATACAGCAAGGATTTCTCGAGACCGTCGGCTTTCAGTGCGGTTTTTGCACGCCGGGCTTTCTGATGACCGTCTACGAATTTCTCAAAGAAAATCCATCTCCCTCCGAAGACGAGATACGAGAGCGGTTGAGCGGCAATCTGTGCCGCTGTACCGGTTATCAAAATATCGTCGCTGCGGTTTTGTGGGCGGCAGAGCGTATACGCGTTAGCAAAGAGTAGTCATGGCGTCTATTTTACGAATTAAAGATGTCGGCAAGGTCCGGCATATCGAGCGCACCAACGAACCGGTGGTGGCGCTGGGCGGTATCACGCTGGACGTCGAGCAGGGCGAGTTCTTGGTCCTCGTTGGACCATCGGGGCACGGCAAAAAAAATATGCCCGTCAACCCCCCCAGGCCGCGGAGCATCACAGAACCCGCCGAGGTGAAGCTCCTCGAAGACCCGTCGGGTCGACTAGAGACGAGGTGGAATGATCGTTAAGAGAGGAAGGGTTTATCCCTTGGCATTTGTAGCACGAAGGCTGTTAAGATACTTGTGAACTGTTTAAGTTTTGTCGTGGGTTTGTTGAGGATTTCGATCGGCGATTTAGAATCTGCCTTGCGGCTTGACCCCATTGAACGGTTTGAACAGCTTGAACGTTTCTTCTAATCAAGGAAGTGCCTGGTGGCGAAAGATCTTAGAGGTTTTTTAACAGAAATTGAAGCCGAGGAGCCGGATCAACTGCTCCGGGTGACGCGTGAAGTGGATCCTCACTTCGAAGTAACCGGCATTCTAGCGAAACTCGAAAAAGAGCGAAAATTTCCGGTCGTTATTTTCGATAAAATTAAAGGGTCCGGGCAGCCCTGCGTCACCAATGTGCACGCCGACGCCCGGCGCCTTTTCCGAGCCATAGGGCTCAAAAACGGTACGCTTCCCGAATTCATCCGAGAGTATTCCGCAAGAGAGGATCAAGCCATCGAACCGGTCCTCGTTAAAGAGGGACCGGCGCAAGAAGTGGTGCTTACGGGAAAAGATGTAGACGTCACTCGCCTTCCCATTCTCACCTACCACGAGAAAGACGCGGGGCGGTACATCACCGCCGGATTCGGCATCATGCGGGATCCGGATTCCGGAGTGCGTAACGCGGGGATTTATCGGCTCATGGTCCACTCACCGGATACCTTCGGCATTCAGCTCTCAGAAACGGCACATGGCCACTATATCTGGCAGAGCTACGAGAGGCAAAATCGGCCTACCCCGATGGCCGTTGCGATCGGTCATCATCCGGCCTTTTACCTCGGTTGTCTTTCCTTTACTTCATTGGAGACCGACGAATTTTCCGTGGCGGGCGGAATCATGGGGGAACCCGTTGCGATGGTGCGCTGTCGCACACTGGACTTGGAAGTGCCGGCCTATGCGGAAATTATCCTGGAGTGCGAAATCCTTCCCAAGCTGCGCAAAGAAGAAGCGCCTTTCGGCGAATATCCCGGCACGTACGGTCCCATGCGGCATAACCCCGTTGTTCAGGTCAAAGCCATCACCATGCGGCGCAACGCGCTCTATCAGTCGAGCTTCGTCGGCCATGCCGACAACCTGCTTCTGTCTGGAATCGTCCGCTCCACAACCATAATGAAAACCGTGAAAATGGCATCGCCCAAAGTACGCGCCGTTCACATGCCCACCTCGGGAAGGTGCCGCTTCATCTGTTATCTCTCCATCGACAAGATCGTTGAAGGCGAGCCAAAGAACGCCGCCATGGCGGCATTTGCCGCCGATCCGTTTCTCAAGTATGTGGTGGCGGTAGACCAGGATGTAAATATCTTGAACGACGAGGAAGTGCTACACGCTATCGCAACCCGAGTGCGAGCCGACACGGATATCTTCATGGTCACTCATGCCAAGGGATCGCCGCTCGATCCCGCGTCCTATGATCCGGCTGCCGGGTCCCATCTAGTGACCAAGGTGGGGATCGATGCGACCCGCAAGGCTAATTATCCGGAGGAGATCAGGGTGCCGGGTTCGGATGAGATCAAGCTGGAGAATTACTTTCCGGGATGGCACTCCAAAAATTCCTAGCCATATGTTCTTGACCGGGGTGCTGTCTCGAACTGCAGCCAAGTTTCTGCGACAGGGATCATAAAGGATCGCTCTGCGTTTTTTGCTGCTCGTCGCTTGACGCACCGCCATCCTTTCGGTAGCTTTCTTGTGATCGTCGGGATTATGAGAAGCCGTTTCTATCGTTCAATGGAGATTTGGAGGAGAACTTGATGATGATAACAACTTTGAGCCTGTGGATGACCATTATTCTTGGATTTGGAGTCGTCATGTTCCCGGATACCGGGATGGCCCAGGAATCTTTTTTTAAGGGCAAGACTATTCGAATCGTAGTAGGCTTTGCCGCCGGAGGTGGTTTTGATACCTATTCCCGCGCGATCTCCCGCCATATGAGCAAACATATTCCCGGCAGCCCCGCCATTTTCGTGGAGAATATGCCTGGAGCCGGGAGCCTGATCGCTGCCAATCATGTCTATAAAGTGGCTAAACCCGATGGACTCACTTTGGGCAACTTCGGCGGCGGTCTTTTTATGCAGCAGCTCAAGGGGGGAGCCGGGATAGAGTTTGACGCGCAGAAATTCGAGTTTCTGGGGGTGCCGGTGCAGGACACGAGGGCCTGTGCATTCACCAAAGCAAGCGGCATCACCAGCATGGAGCGATGGATGGCCTCCAAGACGCCGGTCAAAATAGGCGCCACGGCTCCGGGGGATCTGGTCCATGATGCCCCTAAAATTTTACAGGCGGCACTGGGGCTGCCGATTCATCTGGTGTCCGGTTACAAAGGCACCGCGGACATTCGGCTCGGCGCTGAGTCCGGAGAATTGTCCGGTGCATGTTGGGGATGGGACTCGATCAAAGCCACCTGGACCAAGGCCATACAAACCGGTGACTCGGTGGTGGTGTTGCAGATGGTGTCCAAGCCTCACCCCGACCTGGCGAAAGTTCCTCTCGCGATCAGCTTTGCCAAGACACCGGAATCGCGCCAGTTAATCGAGGCGGGGGTCACCACTCCGGCGATCACAAACCGCCCCTACGTGGTGACTCCGGGAACATCCAAAGATCGCGTTGAAATTCTGCGCAAGGCCTTCATGGCAACGATGACGGATGCGGAGTTTCTAGCCGATGCCACGAAATCCAAGCTGGATATCGATCCGCTGGGCGGGGAAGAGGTCGAAAAAATGGTAACCGGCATGTTTAAATTATCGCCGGCACTGGTGGCCAGACTCAAAGAAGCGCTCAAGTAAGAGGCGTAGAAATCAAATCGGCGTGCGCCCGGTGTCGCGATACGACCGAGGTGCGCTACCCCAGAGTTTGACGGAGATTCTGTGCCGAGAATAATACACTGTTTTCTTGCGTTGCTTTGTCTCACGACTATTTTCGGCTGGGCGCAAGCAGGCGGCGCAGCCGAAAAACCTTCCTGGCAATCGGACTGGGAAAAAACCGTCCAGGCGGCGAAGAAAGAAGGACAAATCTTGATCTACGCCGCGCTGGGACCCTACCATGCGCAGATCTTCACCGAGTTTCAAAAGGATTATCCCGAAATCAAAGCCAATATTGTCCACGGCAACAGCAGCCGAATCTCGCCGCGGCTTTTCGCCGAGCGCAGGGCGGGAAAGTTCCTCGCGGATATCTATCTCGGCGGTCCCACTTCTCTATACAGTTTTTATAAAAATAATCTCTTTGATCCTCTTGCTCCCCAGTTGGTACTTCCGGAGGTTTTGGATACTTCTCATTGGTGGGAGGCCAAGCACTTCTATATCGAGGCTGAGCGCAAATATATTTTTGTCAATGAAGGTAGCGTGTCGGGGTTTACGATCACCTATAACACCCAGTTTGCCAAGGCGACGCAGTTTAAGTCTTACTGGGAGCTATTCCAACCCGCGTGGAAAGGGAAAATTGTCAGCCTCGACGCTCGTGACCCAGGGTTTGGAGCGAGCGAATTGCGTTATCTCTATTATCATCCGGAGTTGGGGCCGGAATACATTCGCCGATTGTTTAGCGACATGGATGTTGTGTTGAGCCGCGAACATCAACAGGCCATCGACTGGGTGGGGGTTGGCAAATACGCTCTGTGCGTGTTCTGTCGGGACGGATTTGCCAGCAAGGCAAAATCCCAAGGGCTGCCCGTGGATTTTATCAATCACAACGATTTAAAGGAAATGCCGCGTCTTAGAGGAAGCGCCAGCGCCATCACTTTGGTCAACAAGGCGCCCAATCCCAATGCAGCCAAAGTTTTCATCAACTGGTTTCTTTCGCGCCGGGGCCAGAGCGTTTATCAGGAGAGCCATGGTGATCGCGATTCGATGCGAACCGATATTCCCAAGGATAAAGTTCCTGCCGCGGCGCGGCGCGTGGTGGGTAAAAAATATTTTTTTGTCGAAGGCCCCGAATTCATCGATGTGAAGCCGGCGGTAAAAATCATCGAGGACGCCCTGGCTGCGAAGGCTCGGCCGCAGTAGATTCCGCATAACAGTAGGCTATGGAAAGTCGCCGACGGTATCCCTGCCGCTGTTGCTTGGCAGCCGCGACGATCTTAACGAGGCTCCGAAGTGAAATTTCCGGTTAGCAAACGTTCGAGAGATCGCGAGATTCAAGCGCCGGAAGAATTTCTTCGAGGTAGAGGCGGAACTGCTCATCGAGATCGGCCCCGATAGGGCGGATCGTTATATGATCGACCCCGAGATTGACAAACTCTCGGATATTCTGGATGCAATGTTCCAGTGGACCGCAGGCGTTCCAGATCTCCACCCCCGCGCGTGAAAAGTCTTTTAAGTAATAAGCGTCAAGAAAGGTCTTGGCTTCGCGAAAAGCCCGCTCTCGGTCCCGGTTCACGCAGATGCCGTAGTACAAAATGGTTTTGAACTTCGTCGGATCTCTTCCCTCTTGCACCAACAATTGTCGTATCCGGGTCTGGTAATATTGTAACAACTCCGGCTCGATCTGATTGGTCATCCAGCCGTCGGCGTAGCGGGCGATGCGCCTCAAGGCCCGTTCGACGCGATGTTCGCCGATAAGGCTTGCCCGCGGCGTACCGGCAATAAAGATAGGGCATGGTTGCTGCGCCGGTTTGGGAAGCAGATCCACGTCATCGAACACATAGTACTTGCCGTGAAAGCTCGCGTGGTCATCCGACCAAAGAGCCCGTAGAGCCAGAATCATCTCTTCCAGCCTTGCCGGTCGCTCTTTGCTGGCGATGCCCATGACGTCGAGTTCTTTGGCGGCCATGGGATGTTGACTCGCCGGGTACCCCATACAGGCGGCGAGCCAGGTGCGTCCGGCGGACAAGACATCGAGACTCGCCCATTGTAAGGCGAGCAGCACCGGATTGCGTTGAGCGATGGTCGCCATACAGGCCACGCCGAGGTGGAGGCGCGAGGTGTGGGAGGCGATGGCGCCCAAGAGCGGTATGCATTCCAAACGCGGTTTACTGAGTATGCTGTCACCCACCCATACAGCGTCGAGCAAATCGGAGGTCTCGGCTCTCACGGCCATATCGATGAGATCCTTCGGTTTGGTGCCCATTGTAAGAAGAGCACGGTTGGACAGGGTCAAACCAAAGGTTGTCTTTATCTGTGACATGGCGGGCAGGATAAAACGACGCCGGGCTACTTTGTCAAGGGGTCGCTATTTCTTGCGCTTCTTTTGCCTCTTCCAGTAAACTTCTATTCTATAAGGAGGGTTTGGTTCAAGGTCGGAAAGCCTCGCACGGGAGTGAAAGGCATACCGGATTGGGATATCATGGCCGGCAGAGAAGAAACCATGATTAAGCTGGCACAGAAAATTTCCTTCTTTCTCATTCTAGCCGCTTGCCCTTTGGCGGCCGTCGCACAAGAAAAGTCAGAGGAAAAAGCCAAGGCCGCCGAAGAGCTCTACAACGCAGGCTACATCATCGGCCTACTCGGTTTGCACCACGAAGCGATCCAGCTCTTCAAGAAATCTATAGCCATCGTGGCTACGGCAGAGGCCTATACGTATCTCGGGTGGACCTACAGCCATATGGGAGACTACGAACGAGCCATCGAAGAGGCGCAAAAGGCGATAAAGATCGATCCCGATTTCGGCAACCCCTACAACGATATCGGAGTGTATCTGATCGAGCAAGGGAAAGAGGACCAAGCCATTTCGTATTTGGAGAAAGCCACACAGGCAAAACGCTATTGCTGCTATCAATTTCCCCATTTCAATCTGGGAAGGATTTACCTGAATAAAAAAATGTACGAAAGAGCGCGCCAGGAGTTTAAAAAATCCCTGGAGATCGATCCCGGCTACCTTCCCCCACGCGAAGGCCTAGAGACTTTGAAGAGCCTAGGATTTACAGACACCTAGTTGCAGTTAGAATTCTACTTGAAACCGGTCAATTGAGGATCATCTAAATCGGCCATCCATGCTGCGAAAGATCGATGGGGTTGCCATCAGGATCGTGGACTCTGTATTCAGCTTCGCGGTTTGGCGGCCTCTTGTCGATCCCGGTTGCGGCACTATGCTCTTTGCAGGCGTCCCGCAAGGCGTCAATATTTTCCACTTCGAAACCGAAGTGGTAGAGGCCGGCTTTCAACTCAGGCCCTTCCAACTTGCGCTCGGGCCCGATGGGGATGATGGCAAAGTTGACATGGCCGTCGGAAAGATAAGTTGCGGTGCCAACCCCGTGAACTATTTTTAGCCCGAATGTTTGCGTGTAAAACTTGACCAGTTTGTCAACGTCTTCTGTGAGTATGGCGATATGGCGAATACGTGTCATCGCGTTTCCTCCCTTTAATTTTGCTTCAAGCTGTCGGGCATTCTACGAAATCGCCAGCCTCCCTGGCAAGCGCTCAGCGATCTCGATCAGATTCGCTAACACAACCGGTCCCGGCATCAAGCCGCCCGTTGTCGGTTAGACCATTAAAACCATTCGGATGCGATAAGTACGCTGCTGGCTCAAGGCGTGGAACTGCGGAGTCCGGAGCAGTGAAGACAGCGAGCACCGGCGCAGGCTAAACAAATGAAAGCCCGAGACGAATAAAATTGCGAGGAGAAAAACAGCTAAGTAAAAAAATTGAGAAAAATAAAGCAACTGGACAGCGCGACTGTCTACCTATCTTTTGAAGGCAAAGCGAAGTCCGAGATCCGAAACGGTTTCCTGCTTTTCTAACGCCAACGGCTTAGTAGTTTCGAAATCATGCTCTGCCGTAATCAGTGAAATCAACATTATAACAACGCAAAGACTTGCTAAAATCACCGTGGATACATCTTTCATAAAGGCCTCCATAAATCTCGTTCTTTCCGACAACGAGTAGACACGCTTATCAATATTTTTCGTTTACGGTGGCGGCAATTTCTAAGCTTCGTAGTCCACATACGAAAATACCTTGTATTTGGGGAGGACAGGAAGTTTTAAAGCAAGAATTATGCCGTTTCCAAATGCTTGAAAGATAGCGACAAAGAATGACTCAATGGTTTTAAGCGACGATTATTCGGTGTTCCTCGAACAAAATTGTTCGGCAAAAGCCTTAGCGGGGTCGGGCGAAGAACAGTTCGCTATTCGTAAAGCGGCAGTGTTTGGTGATTCACTATAGGGTGTCTTGTGTTATATTCTCAAAATGAAAAGCGGACTAGTGACGGGACTAACCCATAAGCAGAGCTATGTGACGACGCAGGATATGCGGGCGAGACAGCTCGCGTTCGATGTATTCTCAACGCCAGCGATGATCGCTTTGATGGAACGAACCTGCGTCGAATTGACGGAATCTTATCTAGACGCCAACGAGCAGACCGTCGGCATTCACGTGGACGTGCGCCATATGGCGCCGACAAAAATCGGCCAGAGCGTGACGATAAGGGCGGAGGTGCTGGAAGTAAAGCAGAGTCGGATCCGATATGCGGTATCCGCCGCCAACGATCAAGGAATCAAGATAGGCGAGGGAACGCACCGGCGCGCCTTGATTGACACCACGCGGTTTGCCAAAGGGTCTCCCACTGCAGCAGGGGAGTAAAATTCGCGAATATTCGCTCGACAAAAAAACAATCGAAGTATCGCTTCATGGGCAGTATGGATCACTCCCCGACCTAGAACGAATGTACAATGGCGGATCTTAAGCTGATGCGTGTTGACCAGGTCGGCAGCCTTCTCCGACCTGCGAGCCTCAAAGAGACCTTCGCCAGATACAGCCAGGGACAGGCGAGCGAAGCGGCGTTGCGCCAGGCTCAAAACGAAGCGATCCGCGCAGTCGTGGCCAAACAGGAAGCGCATCGATTACCTCTCATCGTCGACGGCGAGTTTCGCCGCACCAGTTTTATGGAGAGTTTCTCCGTAGTTGCGGGAGTCGAAGAGTGGCAGGTCGGTGTCAAGTCCTATCACCAATTGCTGGCGCGGCAGGATACCAGCGATTTCTCATCAAAAAAAGGACAGGATCCCATACTTCTCAATCGTAAGCCCGTATCCGAGCCTCTCAGACTCCGGCGCAACCGACTGCTCGAAGACTATCGCTTTACGCAAAGTCTTACGGATCAGCCGGTGAAAGTAACGTTGATCGGTCCGGACCGGATCAGCCAATGCTACGACGGTGAAAAATCGCGGAATGTTTATTCCACGATCGACGAGTTTATTGCCGACGTCGTGGCCGTGGAGAGACAGATGGTCGGGCAACTTGCCGACGCCGGTTGTCGCTACGTGGGTATCGATGCTCCCGGTTACACCGCTTATGTTGACGAAGCTTCGATTGTCGCGATGCGCCTGCGGGGGGAGGATCCGATGGCCAACATGGAGCGGTCCATTAAGGCGGATAATGCGGTCATCGCGAATTTTCCCGGTTTGACCTTCGGCCTTCATATTTGCCGCGGCAACCGACAAAGTATGTGGCACCGGGAGGGCAGCTACGACGCCATCGCCCAGCGGCTCTTTAATGAATTGCAGCACCAACGTCTACTGTTGGAGTATGATACGGAGCGTGCAGGGAGCTTTGAACCGCTGCGCTTTGTGCCTAAGGGGAAAACCGTGGTCTTGGGTCTTATTACCACCAAGGTAAGTGGTATCGAAACCGTCGATGAGCTAAGGCGCCGGGTTGATGAGGCGGCGCGTTATCTTCCGCTAGAACAACTGGCCTTGAGCCCGCAGTGCGGCTTTGCCTCCAGCATTGCAGGGAATCTCTTGGGTGAGGAAGAGCAGTTTCAAAAACTCGACGTGATGCTGGAAACGGCGGCAAAGATTTGGGGCTAATTAGCTTATTTATTTCGTTTCTCAATTGAATTTCCACGGATTTTCCGTCAAACCGACGTTAATATGGGTCATTACCCAAAGGTTTGGTTTGTATTAAACCTGCCAATTGGTCTGCGTGGGCCCGCTCCCGAGTTGCTAAGCGTCAGATTCTACTAGATTATATTGACGAATTTTGGTTGGCAATTGTTGCCTCGCGCACGGCTGGCGTCGCGAAAACACAATTTACATTGAAAGCGGAAGATGTTAAATTGCCAATTTATAGGGCATTGGTTAGGTCACAATGGGTAGTTTCCAAGGCCCTATTCTGCCAGGCTGTGAGAGCACTCCACGCTGGATTTATTTTTATGGGGTGGTCGACCCATTACATGATGGGCGATTGACGCGGCGTTAGGGGGAGAGAGCATGGATACCAAGAAGACCATCATGGTGGTTGACGATAATCCGGACATTATCACTATCGTCAGAACCATTTTGGAGGGTAAGGGATATGGCGTGATGAGCGCTTCCAGCGGCATGGAATTATTGAACGAGCTTAAGACTCAGAAGCCCGATCTGATTATTTTGGACATCATGATGCCGGAAATGGACGGTCTCGAAGTGCTCACACGACTCAAAGGGGTGACTGAGACATCGACCATTCCGGTAATCCTGCTAACTGCGAAGGTCCAATACGAAGATGTTTTGGGAGGGTACAAACTCGGGGCCGACTATTATATTACCAAGCCCTTCACCAGTACCCAGCTCGTCAATGGTATCAACTTGCTGTTAGGGGAAGGCAAGGCATAGCGCCTCTTATCCCGGCCCAGTTGCGACGGTCGTAACCAAAGCTCCCGGTTTATTCCTGGATTCTCTACGCGGTCTCCGATATCCTCCCTTTTGATTATTTCCATGGTTCGTTTGATCACGTTTGAGGGCGGCGACGGCACCGGCAAGACGACGCATTTAAAAAACCTGGCAAGTCACCTCTCCGGGCTCGGCCTGTCATGCGTTTTGACCCGGGAACCGGGCGGTACCCCGTTAGGAAAGCTCATCCGAGAGGTGCTTGTTGAGGTGGGCATGCAGCCCCTCACTTCGCCTACGGAATTGTTTCTTTATCTGGCGGATCGGGCGCAGCATGTAGAAACGGTTATCCGTCCCGCAATTGCCGACGGCAAGATCGTGCTCTGCGATCGTTATACCGATTCCACGCTAGCGTATCAGGGATACGGGCGGGGCTTGGATCTGGCGTTATTGCGCCAGCTGAATGCTATAGCCAATCGCGGCGTGGAACCGAATCTGACTTTCCTGTTGGACTGCCCGGTTGAAGTGAGCTTGTCGCGCACGACGCAGCGGCGGTCGAAGGCTGGCGGTGCGAGAGGTCGTGAGGATCGGTTCGAGCGAGAGAGCAGAGACTTCCACGAGAGGGTACGCGCCGGTTTTCTTGAGTTGGCGCGCGCCGAGCAGGCGCGATTTCGCGTCGTCGACGCCTCGCGCTCCGTCCATGAGGTAACCCTAGAGATTGCCAGCTTGATGGATCGGGAACTTCAATAATGAGTTTTTCTGAAATCGTTGGTCACACAAAGCAGTTACAGATCTTAAGGCTGGCATTGGCCCAATCTCGCTTGCACCATGCCTATCTATTTGTCGGTCGGGAAGGAGTGGGAAAGCGAACGGTGGCGCTTTCCCTGGCCAAGGCGATCCATTGCAGCGCGATGCAAAATGACTTCTGCGGGCAGTGTGTCAATTGTATACGGATTGAGGACCGCAATCATACTGATGTACGCCTAATCGAGCCCCTGACCGGCAAGAAAGAAATCAGCATCCAGCAGATCCGTGAGCTGGAAAAGGAGCTGTACTTCCGATCCTATTCCGGCAGAAAAAAAATCGTGATTGTCGATCCGGCAAATTTATTGAACTTAGCCGGGCAAAACGCGCTGCTAAAAACGCTCGAGGAGCCACCGGAAGATTCCCTGTTGATACTCATTGCCATCCATGCGGGGGGCCTTTTGCCCACCATACGCTCGCGCTGCCTGCGCCTTTCCTTCGGTCCCTTGCCGGCGCATTTGCTTTGCGGGCTGTTGGTGTCGGGCAAGGGGATGAAAAAGGCAGACGCCGAGTTTTTGTCCGCGCTGGCGATGGGAAGCCTTGGAGCGGCCATCAAAATCGACGGGGCTGCATTGCGCGAGAAAAGAAAGAATTGGGTCGACAGGTTGGGCTCGCTGCATCACGGCGACTACCGCGGCGCGCTAGAATTCGCCGAGGCCATCGCCGAAGACAAGGACACATCTCTCAGCTTTCTCCAGTGGGCGGAGACTTGGTTTCGCGACCTCGCGGTATACCGCATAACGCAAGACTCACGGGAAATTGTCAACCAAGACATGGTGCCGCAGGTGACCGAGCGATCACAAATCGGCGATATTGAGGGGATGCTTTCGGCCCTGCGTCAAACCGCACGAGCGGGGGCGAGAATCCATCGCAACTTGAATCGGCGTATGGTTCTGGAACGTCTCTTGTTGAACGTGGTTGGGGAGCGTTGATGGAGCGCATTTATCTTACGACTCCCCTCTATTACGTCAATGCCGAGCCGCACCTGGGTCATACTTATACGACCATCCTAGCCGATACACTGAAGCGCTATCATCAATCGGTGGGCGACGAGACATTCTTGTTAACCGGTACGGACGAGCACGGCGATAAGATCGCCCAAGCCGCGGCAGCCAACAACACGACGCCTGAGAATTATGCCGACCGGATAAGCGCATTATTCCGCTCAACGTGGGATAGCTGCGGTATCGCCTACGATCACTTTATCCGCACCACCGACGACTACCACAAGTCATACGTTCAGAAAATCCTGCAAAAGATTCATGACGCCGGCGACATTTACTTTGGCGAGTACGGCGGTTTTTATTGTTACGGCTGTGAGCGATTCTATACCGAGAAGGAACTGATCGACGGTAAATGCCCGGACCACCTGACGGTGCCAGAGTACATCAGCGAGAAGAATTATTTCTTTCGCATGGGTAAGTATCAGCAGCGATTGGTCGAGACCCTGCAAGGGAAGCCCGATCTCATTCGTCCCGAGCGTTATCGCGCGGAAGTGTTGGCGTTTCTCCGGGAACCATTGGAAGACCTCTGCATCTCGCGGCCGACCAGCCGCTTACAGTGGGGTATTCCGCTGCCCTTCGACGGCAATTTCGTGACCTACGTTTGGTTTGACGCGTTGCTCAACTACGTCAGCGCTTTGGAACATCGTGGCGGTGATGCTGTGGCATCGTTGTGGCCAAAAGCCAATCATCTGATCGCCAAGGATATCTTGAAGCCACATGCGATTTATTGGCCGACGATGCTGATGGCGGCTGGCTTGCCGCTCTACGATCATCTCAACGTGCACGGGTACTGGGTGATGGATTCGGGCAAAATGTCCAAGAGCCTGGGCAACGTCATCCGGCCGCTGGAGATGAAAGCGCGCTTCGGTATGGATGCATTTCGCTATTTTCTGTTGCGGGAGATGGCCTTCGGTCATGACGCCAAATTTTCCGAGCAAGCGTTGATCACGAGGATTAACGCCGACTTGGCGAATAATTTAGGGAACCTCGTCAGCCGCGTGTTGGCGATGCAGCACAAGTACTTTGACGCCGGGGTACAGCCGTTAAGCGCGAGCTGGGCGCCGGAAGATCTGGAGCTGCGCGAGAAGTTCGCGCAAGCGGAGCACGAGCTAAAAGGTCACATGGAGGAGTTGCAGTTTCACCGTGCACTTGAAGCGATCTGGTCGGCGCTAGATCATGCCAATCGCTATATCGTGCACACCGCGCCCTTCACCATGATCAAGCACGCTGATAAAAAAGCTCGGGTCGGCGAGGTGCTGTACCATCTGTTGGAGGCGGTTCGAACGCTGGCGCGCGTACTAGCGCCTTTCATGCCGGAGACTGCGGTGGAACTGCGCAGTCTGCTTGCCGTTAACGATGATAGTTTGGCGGCGCCTTGGGGCCAAGGCTTCGTTGTCGGCCATAAGGTTAATCCACCCAAAGCATTGTTTCCGCGCATGGTAATGCCGGAGGCCGGCGAGATGACGTTAGGCACATAGGGCCGATTAAGCGAACGTCCTTTTCCCACGCATCGACTTGCCCGCCGCCAAGACATAAAGAAATTTATGGACGCGCAGAAGAGTCTGGGGCTGATTGACAGCCACGCCCACATTCAAGGCAAAGAATATGCAGGTGAAACTGCGGCGGTCATGCAGCGCGCCCGTGAAGCGGGCGTAGAGCAAATCATCGTGGTCGGCGGCGCGGGCGAGATGTCGAGTAACGCCGCCGCGATCACCCTGGCGGAATCTAGCGCCTGTCTCTACGCCACAGTCGGCATGCATCCGCACGATGCCAAAGACGTTGGCGTCGAGGAATTCCGGCAGCTGAAAGCCCTCACTTCCCACCCGAAAGTCGTTGCCGTCGGCGAGGCGGGCCTTGACTATTATTACCATCACTCGCCACGTGAGGTGCAGCGCAAGGTATTTACAGAGTTCGTGCACATGGCCTGCGAGTCGGCACTGCCTTTAGTCGTGCATGAACGCGATGCGGCTCAGGATGCCGCGGAAATCCTCCGAGCTGAAGGTGCAGGCAATGTACGCGGCGTCATCCATTGCTTTACGGGCGATTACGCAGCCGCGCGAAGTTATTTGGACCTAGGGTTTTATCTTTCCTTTACGGGTATCGTCACGTTCAAGAATGCCGATCCCTTGAGGGATGTCGTGAGCAAGGTGCCGTTGGAGCGCATGTTCGTGGAGACCGATTCGCCCTATTTGACCCCCGTGCCGCATCGCGGCAAGCGCAATGAGCCGGCTTATCTCACACTGGTCGCTGCAACGGTTGCGCGAGTAAAAGCAATAACGCTGGAACAAGTTGCTCTTACCACTACCCGTAATGTCCGAGAGTTGTTTCGGCTCTAAGAAACCATGCGTCACCCGGTTTTTGGTTGTTCCGGGGCAGAGTTAAAATCAAAACTCCTTTACTCTACATCCTGGCCGCGGTCGTTGTCAGGGTGATTCACAGCGCCGTACTTCCAGTAGCCTTGGGTATGGGCGTGAGCCCGGTTCATCTCACGCTCGCTCAGCAGATGGCGACGGATATCCCGCATGACGCCGGCTTCGCAGCCGATCCAGACCCGGCCGCTCCCGTCAGGGAATCGGAACTGGCGCACCGCCTGTTCGAGTTTTCGCCCGACTCGTCCCGCTACCCCGCCGTGGTGCAGCCATGTCACTTGACAACGTGCTGGCGAATCTAACTTCAGTTCTTCCGCTCCATTGGCGACCTCGACGAAGGCATGAGCCAGACAGCGTGCCGGCAGTGCTTCCAGAAGTGAGCCAATTGCAGGGAGAGCCGCCTCATCCCCACCGATCAGATACCAATTCGCCTCGTCGTCGACTTTATAGGCGCCTCCTGGCTGATGGGACACCGCCACTACCTGCCCCGGCTGCGCTTGCTGTGCCCAATTGGCGCCGGGACCTTCGCCGTGGAGCAGAAAGTCCACGGTCAGTTTTCCCGTTTGCGGGTCCCAGCGTCGAGGGGTGTAGGTGCGATTTAAAGGTCGCTGCTGGCCTTCCAGAAGGATGGGACCGTCGGGTCCCCACTGAGGGAGCACCAACTTGGATTCCCCGGGAGGAGGAAAATTTACTTTGAAATGCTGCGCTGGCCCCATCGTCGCGAATCCCTCTAGCTCATCGCCGGTGAAAACGATCCGCACCATGCTGGGGGTGAGGCGCTTGACATGGTCCACTTCGACTAGGCGCGGCTTCGGACGAACGCGGCGCGGTTTGTGCGTTTGCGGCAGGTTCATTCAAACTCCTTTCAAAAACATGAGCCTTAAGAAATTTAAAGCTTTCTTAACTGCACCTGGTGAAAATGTCCAGCCTCATGGCCCGATGGCCGAGCTCCGGCTCACAATGACGAGGCGCTCGTCCATAGCTGTCATTATTGCGCAAAACTCGGCATGACGCCGTACCTTTGAGCCTGGCGGGCGGCTTTTCCGGCAGCCCCCGGCGAAGCCATGCCATGATGTCGGCGATGGCGATGCCGCCATCGCCGACTAAGTCTGCGTCGACAGGAGAAAACGTTTGCGTAGCCAGGCACTGACACCGTCCATCGCCAGAACCACCGCGAGAATCAGTAGCAGGACCGTTGCCAAGCGCTGGTACTCTAGGGTCTGCAAGTACACCTGCATAATGAAGCCCAGGCCCCCCGCACCGACAAATCCGAGAATGGAGGCACCTCGGATATTGTACTCCAACATGAAGAGAAGCTGGGTCAAAATCGCGTTGGCGCCTTCAGGGAGAAAAACGAAACGCACCAGGTGTAGTTTAGAGGCGCCCGTACTGCCGACGGCTTCGATTATTTCAGGATCGGTGCCTTCGAACAGATCGGCATAAATTTTGGCCAGATACCCCACGGTGTAGGCGGCAAGGCCTAGGGTTCCCGCCAGGGGTCCCAGGCCCACGAGAATCACAAATATAATCGCCCACAAGAGCACCGGGATCGTTCGTATACCGGCAGCCACGAAGCGGGCGATGCCCGAAAGCAGCGGCGGAAAAAGATTTCTTGTCCCCAGAATGCTTAATGGGAGCGAAGCGATAAAACCGAGCAGGGTCCCGGCGAAAGACATCTGGACCGTCTCCCACAGCGCATGGCCCGCAACGGGCAGCACACCGATGTCGGGAGGCAGCATGTCGGAGGCCAAAATGCCAAGATTACGCAAACCGCGCATTATGCGCGCGCCGTCGAAAAAGCCCAATTGACCAAGCACAACTACCAGAAGCAGGGCGACGATAGTGGTAACCAGGGAGGTGCGTTTCACGGTGTGGTTCCGGCAGATAAGGTTTCCAGCGAAGCGGATGGCGGAAAGCCCGGCAAAATCTCGCCGTTGTTTAGGGTCATAACGCTCTCCGCAAATTCCCGCGCAAGGCCATGGCGATGCATGCTCATCACGAAGGTGATCTGTTCTTGTTCGGCGGCGCGCCGAATACGGCCGAGAATTTCCAGCGCCAAGGCCATATCCAGGTCGGAGACGAACTCGTCGGCCACCACGACGCGAGGCTTTTGCAACAAGGTGCGGGCGATGGCCACTCTCTGGCGCTCTCCGCCGCTCAGTTCAAAAACCTTCTCGCTTCTTTTGTGGCCAATGCCCATTAGCTCCAGGGCGGCTTCTGCCTGTTCGATTTCTTCTCGCGGAAAAAGTCCCAACAGCACCTTGCCGTGTCCGCACCGTCCGAGAGAACCCATGAGGACATTATCGACTGCAGTCAAGTTTCGCACCAGGCCAAGTTGCTGGGGAACATAGCCGACAAGATAACACTGACGACGCTGCGCTTCTCTATGGATCGTCTGGTTGAGAATCTCAACATGACCCCTTGTCGGCGCAAGGATCCCCGCAAGTAATTTCAAGAGCGTCGTTTTTCCCGTTCCCGAAGGCCCCATTATGATGGTCACGGTTCCCTGGGGCACCGAGAGAGAAATATCTTTGAGCACCCATTCCTGCTCCCGGTAGGCGAACCAGAGGCCCTGAGCGCGTAACGCGGTATGGTTGGCAGGTTGGGTCACTTTCGTTCCGGATATTTGAGCCGAGCCAGAGTCAGGTAATGGGTCAAACTTCCCAGATGTTCCTGGGCCGTGGTGGGTTTGAAGCCGACAAATATGCTTGAGACAAAGGAACGCATTAACTCCCGATGCTCGGGAGCGCCCAGCTTGGCAATGGCTTGGATAGCTTGCGATCGCAGGGGTTCCTTGAGTTCTTTGCTCAGCACCACGGCGTGGGAAGGAATGGGCCCCTGCTGCTCGATGGTGCGGGTGGCGGCGAGCACCTCCTTGTATAACTTTTCCGGTACATCCCCCGCGATGATCGTGACATCGACCTGGCCCTGTCTGAGAGCTTGCCAGCATTGCGCGTATCCGCCGCCAAAAAGAACCTCTTTGAAAAAGGTTTTCGCATCGGCTTCCTTGCCTTCAGGGGATTGGATTAGATTGAGCTCCGCGAGTCGCCCCATGGGGGCGACATAACCCGAAGTCGATATGGGGCTTGAGAAACAAACGCTTTTTCCTCTCAGAGACTGGATCGTTTTATAGGGGGATTTCATGGGCACTACCCAGTAAGAGTAATAATAGGGCGCCTCGACTTTATTGGTCCCGTGAAGAACTTCACGCACTTCAGCAAGCGCCACTTGAGCGTCGGCGAGATGCACCGCAAGCTGGGCCGGCCACGCCGACATCAAGGCGACATGAGCATGGCCGAACCGTAGTGACTCCACCACTGCCGCGTAACTGCTGGGTACATAGATTTGTACGTCGACTTTAATTTGCAGCGCGCCCTTGATGAACTTTTCCAGCGGCTTGGCCTTGTGCAGCATCTCGTCGCTGGAAAATGTTGGCTGAATGGCAATGACGAGTCTATTTTGCGCTGCAGTGGGCAACGGCGCGACGCCCAAGAGCAGAAAAACGAAAACTGCGCTTAAACTATGTCTTAACGGCGCGCGCGGGAAATTCTTTAACTGCATACTGGTTCTCCCAAATGAACGGTTGACGTTTAAGACTCTCCCGGACTATATGTCTAATAAGCTTGAATCTTCGGGCCTTATCATATAAAAAGTTTATATCATCTAACTAATAAAGTTTATATAATCAAACAAAATAATCCTGTCAATACCATGGTCCGATCCAAAATTACCCCTGCAATCGAGGATTATTTGCGTACGATCTTCGCTTTGGAAGAAGAGGCTCAACCCGTTATAGCGGCGCGAGTAGCAGAAGAGGCCGGAGTGTCGCCATCGACCATGGTGAGCACGCTACGACGGCTGGAGCAACAAGGTTACGTTAGAGTAGAACGGCGCAAAGAAATTCATCTCACCGGGGAAGGGAGAAAGATTGCTGAGAGAATTCTTAGGCGCCATTTCTTAATTGAAAGGTTTCTTACTGATCTGTTGGGGTTAGATTGGGTGAGGGCCCATCAAGAAGCGCATCGCCTGGAGCACGCGGTTTCTCAGGAAGTGGAGGAGCGACTCGCCAAGTTGCTCCATTACCCTTCCACTTGTCCGCATGGAAATCTTATTCCCGGTGCGCCTGCGGCGAGAGGTCAGAAGGGTACTCCGCTGCATCAAATCGCCGAGGGGAGGGAAGTCGAACTTGAGTATATCACCGAAGGCGGAGAGCGAGACGCTCGGTTGCTGGGGTTGTTACAGAAACACAACTTAGTTCCGGGGGCCAAAGTCCAGGTGCTGGACGTAGCCCCCTCTCTGGGCACGATGACTCTAGCAGTCGGACAGGACCAATTCTCCCTCGGTATCGAGGCGGCGAAAAAGATTCGGGTCCACTGAAATGGCAGGACGAACGGTAGGGTCGGCAAGCCTCAAGCCGGGGAAGCGTTGTTCGGCCGTTGCGCCGGTTTGCTGCTCTCCCTTTGGCGCTCTGTCAGTTCGGCCGATAAAAAATCGACTTGTTCGCTTAGGGGTGCGTCACGATCGATCAGAATTAGTTCCTGACCCTTGATGCGACAGCGCCCGCTTCTGGCGCGGTAACCAACCTCCCGCAGCAGCTTCTCCGCACGTACCTCGATGTTCAATTGTTTGGCGGCGGCGATCAACTGATTTAGCCGCACCTCATTTCTCTTTTTTGTCTGGGTCATGATGCAACCTCGTGGTCCGTGAACCCTATTATCTCTTAAGGACGGGCCTTTGTAAAACCTCCTGAGCTATAATCGGCTTGCAAAAAAAGCGCAGGTTGTTATGGTAGCCACGGTTCTTTCCGGGTCAGGAATCGCCGCTGGGCGTGCCGGCGGCTGCAATGGTCACACCACGTTAGCGTCAGGCAGCAGATTGGAGGAGACCATGATCAAAAATATTTTGATTCCGCTCGACGGCTCGGAGCATTCCAGAGCTGCCCTGGACTATGCCATTTGGATGACCGAGAAATTTGACGGCACGCTCATCGGCCAGCATATTATCGATACCATCTCCATCGAAGGTACATTCATTCACGACATCTCGGGCTCCTTAGGGTTTGAGCCCTACCTCGATATTTCGACCAAAATGCGGGAGATTTTGGAGGACCGCGGCAAAATAATCCTCAACGACTTTGCAGAGCGGTGTGATAAAATTGGCATTCGACATCAGAATTTTCTCGACATGGGACTCATTGCCAATGAGATCTACCAACGCTCCAAGGTGGCCGACCTCGTGGTCATCGGTCACCGTGGCGTCAACGAGGAATTTTCCACCGGTCTTTTGGGTACGACCGCGGAGAGTATCACGCGCAAGTGCCCGCGTCCGATTTTTGTTTCGACGAAAAGGTTCAAGATCATCGAAAACCCCCTTTTGGCCTATGACGGCAGTCAACGAGCCAGCGCCGCCATGGAATCCGCCGCCGAATTTTGTTCCCTGCTCCATCTGCCGTTGACTGTTCTCACTATAGCGAAAGAAGAAAAATTGGCTCAAAGCATCAGCCATCAGGCAAAGTCTTACCTGAGCTCTTATGCGATCGAAAGCCGTTTTGAAATCGACCGCGGATATCCTGAACAAAAGATTATCGATTATTTAACCAAATTCGAATATGATTTACTGTTTATCGGTGCCTATGGCCATCGACGCATCATTGAAATGGTCTTGGGCAGCACCACCGAGTATGTGTTGAGGAATAGCACGTGTCCGATCTTCATGAATCGATGAGATAAGCGCTCCATTGTTCGAAGTGAAGGGAAAAAGATGAAGTTCCTCGTCGCCGCGATTCAGATGCTCGCGTCGGATGATAAAGCCGCCAATCTCACTGAAGCCGAGAAGCGGATTCGCTATGCCGCGTCAAAGGGCGCCCGCGTCGTGGCCCTTCCCGAGGTTTTTATCTGGCGGGGTAAGCAGAAAGAGGAGAGAGCCGCGGCGGAACCCGTTCCCGGCCCCACCAGCGAAAAATTAATGGAGTTGGCCCGGGAGCTCGGCATCTACCTGCTCGGCGGATCGATTTTGGAAGAGATCGACGGGGGTCGGAAGTCTTACAATACGAGTATCCTTTTTGGGCCGCAGGGCAACTCGCTCGCGCGCTATCGCAAGATCCATCTCTTTGACGTCGATCTCGAGGCCGGGATAACCGCCAGAGAATCGGACAGCCGTGAGTTTGGCGCCGACGTCACCGTGGCGGATACCGAGCTTTGCCCGATGGGGTTGAGCGTCTGCTACGATCTCCGTTTTCCCGAGCTTTATCGGACGCTGGCGGCGCGAGGCGCCCGGATAATTTTTGTCCCGTCCGCTTTCACTGCCTACACTGGCAAGGCCCACTGGGAGCCTTTGTTGCGCGCGCGAGCCATCGAAAACCAGGTTTATGTGGTCGCTCCGGCTCAATACGGTCACAACCCCAAAAGCTATGCCACTCACGGCCACTCCATGATTGTCGATCCGTGGGGCAAGATCTTGGCCGAACTATCCGATGGTCCGGGAGTGGTAACGGCCGAAGTGGACCTGGAATATCTCGCCAAGGTACGAGCCGAGCTACCCGCCCTTTCACACCGTAAACTACCGTAATTTTTTTTCAGCAGGGATGTAACTCTCTTTTTTTATTTTGAGGCCCTGCCCATTGAATCAGCACGCCGCCTAATCCTTAGGCAATGCGGCCCCGTTATACGCCCCGAGCGCGCTTTTAAGAATTCGAAATTCGTCAACGGTTTCACGCGTAATCGAGGCGCTCTCCAGCTCCATTCGCATCGTGGCACCGAGTTTGCTCTTGCGCCATTCAATACCCCGCCGTGAAGTTCTTTAAGCGTTAAAACAAAAGGAGCATCTATGAAAATGGTCGAAGCGATCGTCAAGCCATTCAAGTTAGATGAGGTAAAAGAAGCGCTAACCAAGGCCGGCATCCAGGGAATGACTATTGAGGAGGTCAAAGGCTTCGGACGTCAGAAAGGGCATACCGAACTCTACCGCGGCGCCGAATACTCGGTTGACTTCCTGCCCAAGGTGAAGATCGCGATTCTGGTTCCCGACGATAAAGCCGAAAAAGTCGCTAAAATCATCACCGAGAGCGCCCGTACCGGGAAAATCGGCGACGGAAAAATATTTGTATCAACCGTAGATGAAGTCATTCGTATCCGCACCGGCGAAAAAGGGGCGGAGGCGATTTAATTCCGGAAAGGAAGTGGAGGAAAAAAATGGGACGACTAAAGTATAGGTGGGTTTTTGGGATCGTTGTCATTGGGCTCTGGATCGCGGTGTCTGCCGTTTTTTCTATTGCCCAGGAGACGCAGGCGCCCCAGGCGTTTTCAGAGCCCGTGAAGGCAGCTGATGCGGCTGCGAAGGAGGATCCGGGTAAAACTCCAGTGCCATTTACCCAGGCGTTATCAGATCAGATTGGCGGCGCAAAAGTGGCGTTGGATACGGTGTGGACGCTGATTGCGGGCATGTTGGTTTTCTTCATGAGCCTAGGGTTTGCGTCGGTGGAGTCCGGTCTCTGTCGCGCGAAAAATACCGTAACCATATTGGCGAAGAACTTTATTGTTTTTGCAGTTGCCTCCATTGCCTTCCTGGTTTTGGGCTGGGGGATCATGTTTGGCGATGGGAATCCATTCTTCGGGACCCAAGGGCTATGGTTCGTCGGTGGAGCGGACAACAGTCCTTTGACGGGTGATGCCTACAAGGGAGTTTATTCCTCCATCAACTGGACCGGGGTGCCGCTGTGGAGCAAATTCTTTTTTCAGCTCGTCTTCGCGGCCACCGCGGCGACCATCGTCTCGGGGGCGGTGGCTGAGAGAATTAGGTTTGGCGCTTTCTATATTTTCAGTTTTCTTATGGTCGCCATGATCTATCCTGTGGTGGGGCACTGGATTTGGGGCGGGGGTTGGGCGGCGAAACTCGGCATGTTTGATTTCGCCGGATCGACGGTGGTTCACTCAGTTGGCGGTTGGGCGGCATTGACGGGCGCTATGGTACTGGGCCCGCGCATCGGCAAGTACAATAGGGAAGGCAGGGCGATGCCGATCCCCGGGCACAATATTGCTTTGGCGACTCTGGGTGTTTTTGTGCTTTGGTTCGGCTGGTTTGGATTTAATCCGGGAAGCACCATGGCGGCAGACGCGGGGGCGATCGGACGGATCGCCGTAGCCACCAATACGGCTGCGGCGGCGGCTGCGATCTCAGCCTCTATCACGGCTTGGCTGCTCTTGGGCAAACCCGATCTTACGATGATTCTCAATGGTTCGTTGGCGGGTCTGGTTGCGATCACGGCGCCCTGCGCCTTTGTCAGTATCCCCAGCTCGCTTCTTGTTGGCCTGATGGCTGGGTTTTTGGTTGTCGTTTCGGTGCTTTTCTTTGACAAAATCAAAGTCGATGATCCGGTGGGAGCGATCTCGGTTCACTTGGTGTGCGGCATATTTGGGACTATTTGTGTCGGCTTGTTCGCTCAGGATCAATTTACTCCTGGCACCACCGGCAACGGTCTATTTTTTGGCGGCGGAATTAAGTTGTTGCTAGCTCAGGTGGCGGGGGTGATTGGAGTGGGCGCTTTTGTCTTCACCGCTTCAATGGTTTTCTGGAAAATGATCGATGCCATTATCGGTGTGCGTGTGTCCGCTGAAGAAGAGATCGAGGGTCTGGATATTGGTGAACATGGAAATATCGCCTATCCTGATTTCGTGCCGGCGATGGGCCGGGGTACGGTAATCGTTAGTTCCATGGGCGAAAATCTCAAGGCGCCCGCGGGATATCGTGCGGCGGAGCTTTCCAAGGAAGCAGGGTCATAAACATCGTAGAACACAGCGCTTTGGACTGTGAAAGAAAGAGATTGAACGTCGGAGTCAAAGTGGGAGGAGGACACGAGAAAACATGAGGAGGGCCCTGGTCGTAGATGACCATCTCCCCTCGCGGAAAGTTCTAAACAATGCCCTGACCGAGAGCGGGTACGAGGTCATTGGTGAAGCGGCGAGCGGAAAAACTGCCCTGACCCTCGCCGCCACTACGGCTCCGGACGTTATTTTAATGGCGGTGGGATTGCCCGATGTCGACGGCATTTTAACCGCCCGCAAAGTCATGGTCACCCATCCCTGTCCCATCATTCTCCTTACTAGCCATTATGACAAGGATACGATCGAGCGCGCCAAAGGCGCCGGAGTCATGGGCTACTTGATCAAGCCCCTAAGAGCGGGGGAGCTGATGCCTGCCCTTGAGCTTGCGATTTCGCACTTTAGCGAGTTTGTCGCGTTGCAGCGAGAAAATGAAAACCTAAAGAAAACCTTGGAAGCCCGCAAAGTGATCGAGCGAGCGAAGGGCATCTTGATGCAGAAGCGCGGCCTCTCAGAGGCGGCAGCCTTTTCGATGATCCAAAAGACGAGTATGGAATCACGAAAGATGATGGTAGAGGTAGCGCAGGCGATTATTCTTGCGGAAGGGATGAATCAAAAGCAGAAAAGATAAAATTTCTCGCCGGGCTTGCAACTGCACAACATTTAGGCAGGAATGATTGGCGAATAGGCACTGAGGAGAAAAGTTTGAAACCCAAGTAACAATATCAATGGTTTTAGCAGGAGGGGTAGCTGGCACGAAGCTTGCTCTCTCTATTTTCCGAAAGCAAAGGTGCTTTCGAGAAGAGCAAAGGCGCTCATCGTTATGCGATGGAGCGCCTTTTTTGTTTGGGTGGAAAAGAGCAACGATTATGGCTCGGCGTTTCCCATGCGCTCGCGACGGAGCCCGGAGGTTGCGGAGGCAAACTAGCCTCCAGTCGATATGAAGGTTGCTCATAGGTCCGCATGAACAAGGTCGAAGAGTACAAGAAAGAAAAAGACGGGCTGGATATCCTTGCGGATGTTCCTCGCTTCGCCGCGGAGGGTTGGCAAGCGATCACCGATGGCGACAAGGAACGTCTCAAGTGGGCCGGCGTGTTCTTCCGGCGCCAGACTCCGGGCCACTTTATGATGCGGTTACGTATCCCGAACGGCTTTCTGAGTGCCACGCAGCTTCGCACCGTTGGCGAGATCAGCAGGGAGTTCGGCAAAGGGGTTGCCGATCTCACCACCCGTCAGCAGATTCAGCTGCGCTGGTTTACGATCAACGATGTTCCCGAAATTTGGCATCGACTGAGATCGGTGGATCTCGTCTCGCTGCAAACCGGGATGGACAATATCCGCGGGGTCATCGGCTGTCCGGTCGCCGGTTTGACGCCCAACGAGCTTTTCGACGCCTCGCCGGTGGTGCGCGAGTTTACACAGATGTTTATCGGCGACAAGGCATACACGAATCTGCCGAGAAAATTCAACGTCACCATCACCGCCTGCAAGGAATCCTGTACCCATGCCGAAACGCAAGATATCGCCATGACCCCGGCGCTCAAGCAAGTAGACGGCAAAGAGGTGAGCGGTTTCAATGTTGCGGTCGGCGGTAAAATGGGATCCGGCGGCTATCGGATCGCCTCGCCGCTGAATTTGTTTGTGACCCCGGGAGAGGCCCCGACGATTTGCTGCCAGATCGTTGCCCTCTTCCGGGATCATGGCATGCGCGAGCTTCGCACCAAGGCCCGTCTGGCCTTTCTCATCGACAGTTGGGGCGTCGAAAAGTTTCGCAACGAGTTGGAGCGCCGTGTCGGTCGACCCCTTGCCTTGGCCGGTCTCGATCAACGCGAGCCCAAGCACACCGATCATGTCGGCGTGTTTCGGCAGAAACAGGCGGGTCTCAACTACGCGGGTCTGGTCGTGCCGGTCGGGCGCATAACCACGGAACAAATGCTGGGAGTGGCGGAGTTGGCCGAAAATTACGGCAACGGCCAGCTCCGTTTAACCGTCGGACAAAACCTCATCATCGCCAACGTGCCCGATGGCCGGATCGGCGAGCTCATCGAGGAGCCTGTGCTTAAGGATTTACGTTACGATCCGTCCGAAGTCATGCGCGGTATGGTGAGTTGCACCGGGATGGACTACTGCCATTTCGCTTTGATCGAGTCCAAAGGGTGGGCGCTCAAGACCGCTCGAGCGCTTGAAACAAAATTAGGCAGGACACAGCCGCTCCGCATGCATTGGTCGGGGTGCCCCGCCGGCTGCGGCAATCATGGGGTAGCTGACATTGGACTGCTCGGAAAAAACATCAAACTCAACGGCGAAGTCGTCGAAGCAGTGGATGTTTTCGCCGGAGGTGCTGCTGGCTGTGAACCCAACTTTCCGATTAAGCTCATGGAAGACGTGCCTTGCGAAGATTTGCCGGACGCCCTTGCCGCCTTGGTGAAACACGGCGCCTTCAAGGCGATGCGCCAGCGATTGAGAAAAATTCCCCAAGCGCCCGCCGGCGGCGCGAAGCCGCCGCTGCAGAGCGAGCCGGCCAAACTGCTGATTCGCCCGCAAGAGATTCAGGAAGGTTCCGCGAAGCTGGTCCGCGTGAAAAACGAAGAGATCGCGGTGTTCAAGCACCAAGGGCAACTCTGCGCCATTCAAAACGACTGCCCCCATCAAGGTGGGCAGCTTTCCATGGGGTCGATCGAGGGCGACGAGATTGTGTGTCCGCTGCATGGTTGGAGATTTCACTTCAAGACAGGCGCTTGCTCAACGGTCCCACAGGTCACGGCGAGAATTTTTAAGCTCGCCCGAGAGGGCGAAAATTTCATAGTGGAGGAGTGAACCAGATGGATCGGAACGGGAAAAGGAAAAAAACAAACTCGGTGACGCGCCGGGATTTTCTAAAAGGTGCGGGCGCTAGTTCGCTGGGTCTCCTGCTGAGCCATCTGCCGGCGCGCTGGGCCGGTGGGGTCTATGCAGCTGATGCCCCGGAATCAACAAATATCCGCTTCGGCATTATCGCCTTAACCGATTGCTCATCGATCGTCATGGCGCATGAATTAGGCTTGTTCAAGAAATATGGCATTGAGTCGACCATCTCTAAGGAAGCTTCCTGGGCGGCAATTCGTGACAAACTCTCTATCGGCGAGAATCACGCCACGCATATGCTTTACGGCATGCCCTACGCGTCTACGATGGGCCTTTTAGGCTCGCCAAAAAAACCGATGATCATTCCGTGGGCCATTAATCACAATGGCCAGGGCATTACGCTACATCTCAAGTACCTCAAGCAAGGGGTCAAAAAACCGGATCAGCTCAAACCGCTAGTGGAGGAAGCTAGGAAAAAAGGTCAACCCATGACCTTCGCGATGACCTTCCCGCCGGGAACCCACGCCATGTGGATGCGTTACTGGCTCGGCGCCGGGGGGATCAATCCGGATAGGGATGTCTCGCTGATTACTATTCCGCCGCCTCAAATGGTGGCCAACTTGAAGGTGGACAAGATGGACGGCTTGTGTGTCGGAGAACCGTGGAACGCCCGCGCCATCTTCGACAACATCGGATACACCGTCATCACCAGCCAGCAGATCTGGAAAGACCATCCAGAAAAAGTCCTGGGATTCACCGAAGAGTTTGCCGAAAAGAACCCAAAAACGGTGAAAGCCATTCTAAGAGCGATGATTGAGTCGAGCCGGTACATCGACAAGATAGAAAATCGTTCCCATGTCGTCGATGTTGTCTCTCGTCCCCAGTATATCAACACGCCGAAGGAAGTGATTCTCGGGCGCATGCTCGGCGAATACGACTATGGAGACGGGAAAAAAGAAAAGGATCCCAACTACATGATTTTCTTCGACCGGCATACGAATTTTCCCTGGAAGTCGCATGGACTATGGTGGCTGACGCAGTTTCGGCGCTGGGGCATGGTCAAGGAAGCGCCGGATTATACGGGCATCGTCAACAAGGTTCATCGCCCGGATATTTACCGAGAGGTGGCCAAAGAAATGGGCGTCGCGGTGCCGAAAGAGGACGTGAAAAAGGAAACGCTTTTCGACAAGGTCGAGTTCGATCCAAGCAAACCCGAAGAGTACGTCAAGAAATTTGCGGTCAACAATCTCACCTAGAGGTCAATGAAACGATGGAAAAACGATTCGATCCCGCGAAATTTATAATGCCGCTCCTTGGCGTTACTCTGGTTTTGGGCATCTGGACGGCGCTGAGTTTCATGGTCGCTCCGGATCTGCCGTCGCCGTGGCGCACATGGGCGGAGAGCCGGCACTATATTCTTAATCCGTTCTTCAAAGACGGGGAGATGAATCAAGGAATTCTGCGCTTTTCGTTTCTCAGCCTCATTCGGGTGGCCAAGGGGTTCGTGTTGGCGATAGCGATCGGCACGCCGCTGGGCTTCCTGCTCGGCCTGTCGACAAACTTCAACCGCGCCTTCGACCCTGTCATCCAAGTGCTCAGGCCGATTTCACCGCTGGCTTGGCTGCCCCTGGGCCTGGTCATATTCAAACAGTCGGAGCCCGCAGCCTTGTTCACCATCGCGCTATGCGCCATGTGGCCGACGGTGATCAATACGGCTATGGGCGTGCGCAGCATCAGCACCGAGTACTTGAACGTCGGCCGGGTGCTGAAACTCTCCCCGATGAAAAAGCTCAGGACGATCATGATCCCCGCTACCCTGCCTTACATGTTCACCGGCTACCGCTTGAGCCTGGGCATGGCCTGGCTAGTCATTGTCGCCGCAGAAATGCTCACCGGCTCGCCGGGCCTGGGGGGGTTTCTCTGGCAGGAATACAACAGCCTGGTGTACTCGCATATTCTGCTATCGGTGCTGACCATCGGGCTCATCGGCTTCGCTCTGGACCGGCTGATGAGCGTGGTCGAACGGCGTTTTCAAACAGCTTGAGGTTTCGCATGGCCTATCTTGAAATCAGAGGCGTGAGCAAAAGCTACCCTCGCAGCGCCAGCGGCGCGGCGTCTGGGAACGACAGGCTGGCGGTGTTGCAAGACATTAACTTAGCCATTGACGAAAACGAATTCGTCTGCATTGTCGGCCGGTCCGGCTCGGGAAAAACGACGCTCATCTCCCTGATCGCCGGATTGCTCGAACCGGACCTTGGCGAAATTCTACTCGAGGGCAACCCTACAGATGGACCGGGTCCCGACCGTGGCGTGGTTTTTCAGAACTATTCTTTACTGCCCTGGATGAACGTTTTTGAAAACGTTTACCTCGCCGTCGATGCCGTGGCGTCCGATCTCAGCGCGGCGCAAAAACGCGAGCGCGCCGAGCACTACATCGGTCTAGTGAATCTCAGTGCGGCGATGAAAAAACGGCCGCGCGAGCTTTCCGGCGGCATGCGCCAGCGTGTGGCGGTGGCCCGAGGCTTGGCGGTGGAACCTAAAGTGCTCTTGCTGGACGAGCCTTTTAGCGCTCTCGACGCGCTCACCCGTGGCACGCTGCAGGAAGAGTTGGCGCGGATCTGGATGGAGACGCGCAAGACCGTGGTGATGATTACCAATGACATCGACGAAGCGATCCTGCTGGCAGATTCTATTTACGCGCTCACTGTGAGATGCGGCGCAACACTCGGCCCCGCCGTCTTCGTCGACAGGCCTCATCCGCGCTCCCGCGCGCAGCTCAACGGCGAACCGAGCTATCAGCGGATACGGCGCGAAACCGTGAGCCTCCTTACCGCAGGACGGAAATACGCCGCGGTAGCGCCAAAACGCGAAGGACTCTTGATTCACTGAGGAGGATAGCCAATACCGATGATTCCATTTCTCGAACTAAGCGGTCTCGGCAAGACTTACGATACCGAGCAAGGCCCGTCGGTCATCGTCAGAGATTTCAATTTGCGCGTGAGGGAAGGCGAATTTGTCTGCATCATCGGCCATTCGGGCTGCGGTAAATCGACCGTGCTGTCCATCGCCATGGGTCTCAACGACGCCACCGAAGGCGGCGTCGTCGTCTCCGGCCGCGAAGTGATCGGTCCTGGATTGGACCGCGGCGTGGTTTTTCAGTCCCCGGCGCTGCTGCCGTGGCTAAGCGCACAGGAAAACGTGTTGCTGGCGTTGGATCAAGTCGCTGGCCAGAGCATGCGGAAAGAGCGCAAAGCACTCGCCGATAAGTTTCTCGCTGCGGTGGGATTGACCGACTTCGCCGGTTGTCGTCCGGACGAGCTTTCCGCCGGCATGCGCCAGCGCGTGGGGATTGCCCGCGCCTTCGCTCTGGAGCCCAAGGTGCTGTTGCTGGACGAGCCTTTTAGCCTTCTTGACGTCGTTACGCGAATGGAGTTGCAGGACCAGTTGATTCAGCTATGCGCCGAAACGCGTAAGACCGTGCTCATGGTGACCCATGACGTCGATGAAGCGCTGCTGCTCGCCGACCGCATCGTGCTCATGACTAACGGCCCCGCCGCCACCGTCGGTGAAATCGTCACGGTGCCCTTGCAGCGTCCGCGGGAGCGCCTGGCGATTATCGCCGATCCGGTTTACGCGGAGACCCGAGGACATCTCATCAATTTTCTTGAGGAGAGAGCAGATTGCAAAACCGTAAAAATTACGCCGGCGCCGCAACAGAAAGCCGCCGGGGCGCGCCGCGCCGTCACCGCGGAAGAACTATTTGTTATCGAGAAATTCACGGGTTTCAACCGCTTTCGCCGCAAGTACCGCAGATCCCAGACGCAGGATGCATTTGTCGAGAATTTAGACGAAGCGCCGGAAGGGACGCTGTGACGCTTTAGAGAATACGTCGTGGAGAAAAGCAGCGAAATTGAGCGTTGGGAGAAGTCGTACTGCCCGTATTGCGGTGTGGGCTGCGGTCTCCTCGCCAGCATCAAACATAGCGCCGTGCGCAAGATCAAAGGCGACCCGGATCATCCATCCAGCTTGGGGGATCTTTGCCTCAAAGCCGTCTATCTTCCCGAAATACTCAAAACCCCCGACAGGTTACTCTATCCACAAATCCGGTCTTGCCAGGAAGGGCCGTTCAAGCGCGCGTCGTGGAACTTGGCCATGAGTTACCTGGCGCGGCGCTTTCGCGAAATCATCAGCGAGCATGGTCCCGATGCCGTGGCTTTTTATGGCTCGGGGCAACTGACGACGGAAGAATATTACGTCGCCAACAAACTCGCCAAAGGCTTTATTGGAACCAATAACTTCGACACCAACTCCCGCCTCTGTATGGCTTCGGCGGTGGCCGGCTATCAATCATCGCTGGGTTCGGACGGCCCGCCCGGTTCCTATGCCGATATCGATGGAGCAAATTGTCTATTGCTGATCGGCACTAATACGGCGGATTGCCACCCGGTGATTTTCAAGCGCATCAAAGCGCGCAAGAACAGCGACCCCGAGGGCGTAGCGATTATCGCCGTCGATCCGCGACGCACAGAGACCGCCGATTTCGCCGATCTTCATTTACCGATTCGCCCCGGCAGTGACATTGCGCTGCTCAATAGCATGCTCTATGTGTTGCTCGATAAAAATCTGATTGACCGGGCGTTTGTCGCGGAGCACACCCAGGGATTCGCCGCGCTACTGAACACCATCAAAAGCTATGCGCCAAAGGCGGCGGAAAAAATTTGCAATGTACCGGAATGCCTGATCGTCGAAGCGGCGCTCATATTCGGCAAGGCGGAAAATGCCATGTCGCTCTGGAGCATGGGAGTCAATCAAAGCACCGCGGGCGTGCAGAAAAACAACGCAATTCATAATCTGCATCTCGCCACCGGCAAGATCGGTAAGCCCGGTTGCGGTCCTTTTTCACTCACCGGCCAGCCCAACGCCATGGGCGGGAGGGAAGTGGGCGGTCTCTCCCATATGCTGCCGGGATATCGAAAAGTCGAGAACGCAACGCATCGCGAGGAGGTCGAGTGCTTTTGGGGCGTGCCGTACGGCAGAATCTCACCCGCGCCCGGACTGCCGGCATTGGAGCAGTTCGAAGCGTTGGCCGCCGGAAAACTTAAAGCGCTGTGGATTCTTTGCACCAATCCCGCCGCCTCTGCGCCGGATAGCGATCTTATCGAAAGGGCACTGCGCCAGGCGGAACTTGTCATCGTTCAGGACGCCTATCATCCGACGGCAACGAGCCAGCGCGCCCATGTCCTCTTGCCGGCGGCGCAGTGGAGCGAAAAGGATGGCGTGATGACCAATTCCGAGCGGCGCGTCAGCTACATGCCAAAGCTCGTGGAGCCGCCGGGCGAGGCCTTGGCGGATTGGCGCATTATCTCTTTGTTCGCCGAAGCCATGGGATGCGGCGACGCTTTCTCGTACGCCAGCGCCGAAGAAATTTTTACCGAGTACGCCGCGCTTACGAAAAATACCTTGTGCGATTGCTCCGGCATGAGTTACCGCCGGCTCAAGGAGCAAGGGCCGCTGCAATGGCCTTGCCCCAGCAAGAATGCCGGCGGCACGGAGCGCTTGTATGAAAGCAGAGAATTCCCGACACCGAGCGGCAAAGCAAATTTTATTCCCGTGGATCACGTTGAACCGGTCGAAGTTCCCAATCGCGATTATCCGTTGATTTTAACCACGGGGCGCTCAAAGTACCATTGGCATACCCTGACTCGAACCGGAAAAAACTCCGCGCTGCGCAAAAGCGCGCCGGACCCGATTCTGGAAATCAATCGCGCCGACGCCCGGCAATACGGCATCCAGGACGCGGATTTCATCGAGATCCTTTCACGCCGCGGCAAGGTGATGGCGCAGTGCCGAGTCACCGAAGAAATAGTTCAGGGCACCTGCTTTCTGCCCTTTCATTGGGGACGCGATGAGGGCTTTTTTAAGGCGGCAAATAATTTGACCATCAGCGCGCGGGATCCGGTGTCGCGCCAACCCGAGCTCAAGGCCTGCGCCGTGAGGGTGCGAAAAGTCGCGGATTTCCCCCTCGGGGATAACTGAGATGCATTACCATCCGATTTTTTTAGACCTGCGCGGCAGGCCGTGTGGGGTGGTGGGAGGGGGTGAAGTCGCCACACGCAAGGTGGAAGGATTGCTTCGGGCTGGAGCCAGAATCACAGTAATCAGCCCACAGGTCAGCGAAACCATTCAACGGCACGTGGCTGTTGGCACGGTGTGTCACTTGAAGCGACAATACCAGGGGGGCGACCTCAAGGGATTTTTCTTGGCTTACGCAGCCACCGGCGTGGCGGAAATCGACATGCTGATGGCACGCGACGCTAGCGCGCACGGTGTTCTACTCAATGTCGTTGACTGTACCGCGCTCTGTAACTTTATTACGCCCGCCATAGTCCAACGTGGCGATCTGACGATCGCCATTTCCACCGGCGGTAAGTGTCCGGGTTTTGCCAAGCGGGTAAGACAAAAAATTGAGGCCTTCATCCGTCCCGTTTATGGAGAGGCTTTGGCGGCTGTCGCAACTCAGCGCCAGGCACTAATCGGAGAGTCATTGCCCGGTGGCGAGGCGCGCAGACAACGCTTTGAGGAGATATTGGAATCGGCCTGGAAGGAACTGAACAAGGAAGTCGGATAGGCGATGGCAACAAAGCTTGGTAAAGTTTTTCTCATAGGAGCCGGTCCAGGCGATCCGGGTCTCTTTACACTTAGAGGCAAGCAGCGCCTCGAACAGGCGGATGTGATCCTCTATGACCACTTGGTGAATGAAGAAGTTCTGAATTACGCGGCGGTAAACGCAGAACGGATCTTCGTCGGAAAGCAAGCCGGGGAGCATTACGCCGAACAGGAAAAGATCGAAGAGTTGCTGATCATGCACGCGTGTCAGGGCAAGAAAGTCGCGCGCCTGAAGGGCGGCGACCCCTTTGTATTCGGCCGCGGCGGCGAGGAAGCGTTAGCCCTCCGACGCCACGGTATCCCGTACGAAATCGTTCCCGGTGTCAGCTCGGCCATTGCTGTTCCTGCTTATGCCGGCATTCCGGTCACGCACCGCGACTGCGCCTCCAGCGTTGCCATCGTAACCGGTCACCAAGCCGCCGGCACGGTCAGCTCGGTGAAATGGGGCGAGCTCGCGGCCAACGTCGACACTTTGGTAATCTTGATGGGTTTACACAACTTGAGAATAATTATGAGCCGCCTTTTAACCGGCGGGTGTGAACCTGAGCGGCCCGTGGCGTTAATCCAAGCGGGTACCCGCGAGGCGCAAAAAACTCTTATGGGAACGGTGCAATCGATCGCCGAATTGGCGGAGCGGGGAGCATTCAGGTCACCTGCGGTGATTGTTATCGGTCAGGTCGTTCGCCTGCGGGAAAGACTCCAGTGGTTTGAGAGCACCCTCTGCCACTATTATCCTCCTTGGGGGTTAGAGAGCGATGTGACGCCGCAAGAAACTATTTACCTTGATCTGTCTTCCCCGTGAGATTGCCCAAGAATCGTTCACGGCCGTGACATTTCTTTGGGCAAGTGCCAAAAAAGGACGCCCCTGGGATCGGAAAAGCTTTTAATATTCAAGCGAAAGCACAATTTGACATGGTATTATCCAGTGGCATTTAACTTGCTAGTACCCCGTGCGAATATTTGTAATATTGAAAGGATGAGATTTTCATGTCATACAATTGCCGTCTTATCTTCTTTGTTAGGGGGGTCGGGGTTATGAAACGGGTGTTTTTAGGTTTTGCTTTTTTTCTGGCTGGCTTGGCAGTTGCCTCCGGTTCAGTATATGCGCAAGCAGATAAACCGCTGGCTCCGGGTTTGCTAGGCCTCGATAGCAGTGTTGGCGTGCTGGACAAGGCAATCGGCGATGGTAAGTCGGCTGTTGAAAAGGCGCTGGGGATTGGCATAGGCGGTTTTCTCGACACGAGTTACAATTGGAGTTCCAACCATCCAAAAAACCCTTCCAATATTAGCGGGCGTTATTTTGACAAGGATCATGACAAAGTCTCGTTCAATTATTTTAACCTCACACTAGAGAAACCGGAGAAAGATTGGGGCGTCGGTTTCAAAGTCGTGGGGGACTTCGGGCGATCGGCGGAGCTGTTGCGCGAAGTAACCTACTGGGGTGGGGCCAACCGATATCCTGCTGCGTTGAGGGATGAATCCTCCGCTGAACTGCGCGAGGCATTTCTAACCTTCACGATCCCGGTAGGCGAGGGGATTCAGGTCAAGGGCGGAAAGTTCGTAACGCTTCTTGGGACGGAAATCTTGCCTGCTCCGGGAGCTTATAATGACAATATTTCCCGCTCTTTTCTATTCAATTTAGGCGTCCCATTGACCCACACCGGAGCGCTTCTTAGCTATCAGGTGCACAAAATGGTCGGTGTCAGCGCCGGTGTCGTAACCGGTTGGGATGATCCCCACGATAATAACGGCCAGCCGTCAATGCTAGCAGGCTTCAGTTTCGCTCCGGCGGATGTATTTTCCCTGGCTAGCAATCTGGCCTACGGCCCGGAGCAGTGGCATAACAGCGGTAACAAGAGGTTTACCTGGAGCAATGTCGCAACGATCAAACCGATGGATCCTTTGGCCATCTATCTCGAGTACACCTACGGGCGTGAGGAAAATATCACCTCCAGCCTCCGTAACGGCACATGGCAGGGATGGGGCGCCATCGCGTCCTACAGCTGGACCGACCGTTTCAACACGGCGCTTCGGGGTGAAATTTTTAAAGATAGCGACGGGGTGCGCACGGGCTTTGCTCGCGATACCACGCTCGGGGAGATAACTTTAACCGGAGCGTACAAATTTACCAAGATGCTCATCGGGCGAGCCGAAGTGCGCCAGGACTGGGCGGACCAACGATTTTTTGCCAGAGGCTCCAGCAGTGCGGACAAAAATCAAACCACGTTGGCGCTCCAGCTGATTTATACATTCTAAAAAAACAATTAAGTAGAATTGCCTGAAAGGGGGAAAGAGATGGTCTCTTTCCCCCTTTTTATTGCTTGGCAATTCTTGAAAGTGTTTCTCCATCTTCCACCTCGCGTTTGCGGTGACGAGTCGAGTCCAGTATATAACGTGCGAGAACAGAGTCAGTCATTATTTCTCCTCGTACCCGTTCAGACCTGTGGAAGCAGCTGGCGAACAGAATCAGAGCTATATTTTTCCATGGCAAGAGTATCGACCGCTTATGATTGCCGCCTTGATCGGGTTGGTGGAAGACCTGTCCGCGCCGAAAATGAGATAGGTTAACAAAATTGAACGACCAGCGTCGCCATCTCCGCTATCTTGTTCTTCTCTCTGTACTGCTTTTTTTCCCGTCCCTAGGCGCGCGGGATTTTTGGGCGCCCGTGGAGCCGCGCTATGCGGAGATCGCCCGTGTCATGTTCGACAAGGGCGAGTGGATCGTTCCCACGGTCAACGGCAATCTCTATACCGACAAGCCGATCCTCTATTTCTGGCTGGTCCTGATCGCGTCAAAGATCGCGGGAAGCGTAAACGAATGGACGGTTCGCTTCCCAGCCGCCCTGGGCGGTTTGGGCCTGGTCCTTATCACCTATAAATTCGGCAAAGATTTTTTCAACTCCAGGATAGGTTTCATGGCCGCCGCCGTTATCGCGACCTCGGTCCGCGTCATTTGGGAGGCGCGCTGGGCTCACCTGGACATGCTCTTCACGTTTTTTTTCGCCTTGGCGATGTATTTTGCCTCCCGCGCCGTTCTCATAGAAGGGCATCGCAAGCAGATGCTCACTGCTTATGCTTTCATGGGCCTCGCCACTTTGACAAAAGGGCTCATCGGGGTGGTGCTGCCGGCTCTCATCCTGATCACGTTCGTCGTTGCTAGAGGAGACCGGCGATTGCTGCGTGAGGCGCGGCTGGTAGCGGGAATCGCGATTTTCCTTCTCATCGCGGCTCCCTGGTTTATCTGGGTAAGTCTCGCCACCGACGGTCAATGGATCAAAGATTTTGTATTTGTTCATCATCTGCAACGTTACACGGGCGGAATGCGCCATCACCAGCCGTTTTACTATTACTTCACAACCCTGCCGGTGGATATTCTTCCCTGGACGGTCTTCGTAATTCCCGCACTTTTCGCCTACCGCCGGTGTCGCGGCCTCTTAGCCGACCCAGTGCGGCTTTTCTTTGCCCTATGGTTCCTGGTTGTCTTTCTCTTCTTCAGCGCCTCCGATACCAAACGAGATCTTTACCTGATACCACTTTTGCCCACCGTCGCTGTATTCATCGCCCATTACATCGACGACATCGCCGCGGGGCGCTTACCGCAGGACGCGCTCTATCGTTCGATTTCGCGCTTTTTTTTCACGCTAATCGCGTTGGCGGCTTTGCTGCTGCCGGTAGCCGTATGGGTTCTGCGCCGGGACGCATTTTGGATAGGTCTGCCGGCCGCCGGAACATTAACTGCCGGAGGCGGAGCTGCGGCGCTTTTTCTCTGGCACAACAAGCCGCTACAAGCCGTTGCGGCGACAACGCTGATGATGGCCGTCACCGCTCTGTGCGCGGTGATCTGGATATTTCCGTACGTCGAGCCATACAAATCACGCCGGCCTTTTTCGCTTGAAATCAATCGTATCGTGCCTTCGACGGCGACCCTGTACATCTACGCAGACACGATGAACGACTTTAATTACTACACGGAGCGCGATGTAATACCGGTGCTCCAATCACCCGCTGAGCTTGGAAGATTGTTGGCGGTAGGCAAAGATGGTTACATGCTGATTAAAGAGCGCGATATGAAGAGGATCGCCTTGATAGCGCGGGAATTGATAGTCGCAAGCGAAACCATTGGTAGCACAAGATGGCATTTGATCGGGCTCGGGAATCCTATCCCGAAACGCTAGTGTCAGGCGTTGAAAGAAATCTTTGAGCGGGCTGGATCTTGCGGTAGACCGGACTGCCGATGGTAACAATGGAATTCATTTTGATCTATCTGGTCGCTGGCGTGGCTGCGGGGCTGGTGTCCGGATTGTTCGGACTGGGTGGTGGATTGACGATCGTGCCGGCGCTGGCGTTCGCACTGCCTCTTCAGGGGGTCGTGGATAAATATGTCATGCACCTCGCGATCGGGACCTCGCTAGTCGTCATGGTGTTTACGGCGCTCTACACCACAGTGCTTCGTCATCGTCGTGGCGATATGGACTGGTCGCTGTTTCGGCGGCTCGCCCCTCGGGTCGTCATCGGAGCCGTTCTCGCCGCTATCTTTGCTGATTTCTTGCCTGGCGTGGCCCTTCGCATATTCTTCGTCGGGTTCGTGAGCTGTACCATCGCGCAAGCCTTGCATCGTCGATACGGAGCCGTAGCGAGGTCTGATAACTCCGCCAAAATCGATACGCCACCCACCGTACCGCCTAGCGCGTCCTTGTGGATCTACGGACTTGCCACGGGTGTGTGCGGTGCTCTACTCGGGGCCGGGGCGGCGATCATCATCGTGCCTTACCTTCGCGCTGCACGGTATCGGATCCAGATCGCCTCGGCCATCGCCGCCGGTCTTTCAGCGGCTGTGGGCGTTGGTGCGGGCGCGGGGTACGTGGCTGGTGGGTTGAACGAAACTGGCCTTCCCCCGGCTGCCATGGGATATCTCTATCTCCCGGCTTTCGCGGGGCTCTCAGTCGGGGCTCTCATCGGCTCGCCACTCGGGGTGAAGATCTCGCACGGCCTTGACGAGGACAACCAGTTCTGGCTGTTTCTCGCCTATCTGGTCACTGTGCTCGGAGTCATGATCCTAAGGCGCTAGCTGGCGAACCGCGGGGTTACGGTATCGAGGGACGGAGTAGGCAGACTCCGCTCCACTTGGCGGGTTGGAAACGCCCCCCTTGCCCATGTAGCTTTCCGCAGGCAGGTGAGTCAAGGATAGTGGACGGTCGGCGAACCCAGTGCAAAGTCCAGTTGACTCAAGAACGACATTTGTCATAGCTGTAGTAACATAAAAGCGGGCGCCAGAAACCAGCTATGAAAATTCGGAATTAACCGGAGGTTGTATGAAACACTTAACAAAAAAAGTTATCAAGGTATCGGTTACCGGGGTTAGCGGCATCCTGCTGCTCCTCGTCAGTCTACCGCTTATTGCAGCACAGGTGGGGACTCCCCGTTCTGGGGGCGAATTGGTTTTCGCCGTCGGCGGCACGCCACCCTCCTTCGATGGTCACCGGGAAACGACCTTTGCCATGCTTCACCCCGTGGCGCCTCATTACAGTACACTGCTCCGTTTCGATCTTTTTAAATATCCAAAGATCGTCGGAGATGTGGCGGAGAGCTGGTCTGTTTCCAAGGACGGACTGACCTATATCTTTAAGATCCGCAAAGGAATTCAATTCCACGATGGCACCCCGCTTACTTCGAAAGACGTAAAAGCGACTTACGATAAGATCGTCTTTCCGCCACAGGGAGTGGCTAGCTCGCGTCAGGCCTATTATGCGATGGTCGACACGATCGAGACTCCGGACGCCAACACGGTCACCTTTCGCCTCAAGCGTCCTTCGAGCTCTCTGCTCGCCAATCTCGCCTCCCCGTGGAACTTCATTTACAAGGCCGAACTATTGGAAAAGGATCCCCGATGGTATGAGAAAAATGTCATGGGGACTGGCCCCTTCGTTTTTGTCGAGCATGTGCCGGGCTCCCATTGGGTGGGGAAGAAAAACCCCAACTATTTTCTGAAGGGCCGGCCGTACTTGGATGGCTACAGAGCGATCTTTATTCGGGACACCGCACCGCGAGTGGCCGCCATCCGGAGCGGACAAGCGCTTGTCGAGTTCCGCGGCTTTAGCCCTGCGGCGAGAGACGATCTTGTTAAGGCTTTGGGCAATAAGATTGTAGTGAAGGAGAGTTCCTGGATCTGCAATCTGACCGTGGTTTTTAACAACGAGAAAAAACCCTTCGATGACCCGCGCGTTAGGCGGGCGCTCACTCTTGCCATTGATCGATGGGAGGGCTCTAAGGCCCTTTCTCAAATCTCTCTCATGAAATTTGTCGGAGGCATGTTCCGGCCCGGAGCGGCTTTTGCCACTCCAGAGGCCGAGCTGGTTAAACTAGCTGGGTTTAGCAAAAATATCGAGGGGTCCCGCAGGGAAGCCAGAAGACTCCTAAAGGAGGCCGGGGTGCCCGAGGGTTTCTCTTTTACCCTTAAGAACAGGAATATCAGGGAGCCTTACGAGGTCACGGGGGTTTTCGTCATTGACCAGTGGCGCCAGATCGGCTTGAACGTCACCCATATTCAACAGGAGGGGGGACCTTATTTTGATGATTTTCGTCAAGGAAACTACGACGCCGGTATCGATTTTAACTGCGACTTCATGGATGAGCCCGATTATCAGCTTTTAAAGTTTCTCAGCAGTGATAAGAGTCCGCTCAACTATGCCCGATACAAGGACCCCGTGCTGGATGACCTATATGAAAAGCAAGGCGCTGCGGCCAATTTGAAGGAGCGGATTAAACTTCTCAGGCAGTTTGAGAAACGCGCACTGGATGAGCAGGCCTATCAATTTCATATTCTCTGGTGGCAAAAGATTAATCCCCATTGGGCAAAGGTCAGGGGGTACGCGAATGTGCCCAGCCACTATTTCATGCATCTAGGGGACATCTGGTTGGCAGAGTAACAAAACCGGACTCGTGAGTTGTGCTCGCAGTGGGCAATTCGCCCTGGCTTAACCAACACGAACACGATTCGCGATGAGATGCATCAATATATCATCAAGCGGCTGTTGCTCATGATTCCCACGCTTCTGGGGGTAGCGGTCCTGGTCTTTCTCATGCTCCGAGTGGCCCCGGGAGATATCGTGGAGATGAAGTATGCGGGCACTGGCGCCTTTGCCCCCAAGGAAGCGCTTGAGCGCGAGCGGGCTCAACTGGGCCTGGATAAACCCCTCTGGCAACAATTTGCCAATTGGATGTGGGGCATCGTCCAACTCGACTTCGGCACATCGATGTGGACGGGCAGGGCGATCACCTATGAAATCGGCATCCGGTTGGAGCTGAGCCTTCAGCTGGCGCTGATGGCGACTTTCATCGCCGTGCTCATTTCGGTTCCTCTGGGAACTCTCGCGGCGATCAAGCAAGATAGTTGGGTCGATTACTTCGTGCGGGTTTTTTCCATCGCCGGTCTCGCCATACCGTCCTTTTGGCTGGGAATCATCATCCTCCTCGGCTTTCTTATTTTTTTTCAGTGGCTCCCGCCACTTACATTCACCTCCTTTTGGGTCGATCCAAGAGCCAATCTGATCCAACTCATCTGGCCCGCTCTGGCGGTCGGCTACCGTTACTCCGCAGTGGCGACGCGCATGACACGCTCGGCGGTGCTCGAGGTCCTGCGCGAGGATTATGTTCGAACCGCGCGCGCCAAAGGGCTTGGGGAATGGGTGGTCCTGATCCGCCACGCGCTGAAGAATGCCATGTTGCCGGTCATCACTGTCATTGGTTTGGAATTCGCGTTTCTCGTGGGTGGATTGGTGGTGACCGAACAGGTGTTTAATTTAAACGGCATCGGCAAACTCTTTGTCGAAGCCATAAGCCAGCGCGACTATACGATGGTGCAGAGTCTGGTGCTGCTCACTTCCTTCGTTTTTATCTTTGTTAACTTCATGGTCGATATCATCAACGCTTTTCTTGATCCGCGGATCCGGTACCAATGAGCGGACATTGTTCCAATCGTTGCAGCGGTTCCAATAGTTCCAAGGGGATTTCGGCCGGCGTCTGGAACGACTGGAGCCATTGGAACTATTGCAACGACCAGCCACACCCATGAGCCCGTTCTTGGCCTCGCGCCTCAAGCTCTGGTGTACCGCCATTGCGCGCTTTACGCGCCAGCGCCCGCTGGGTGCCATCGGCGCAGCAATCATCTTCATCATGATTCTCGCGGCGGCACTTGCCGATCTGATAGCGCCTTACGATCCCTTATTGACGAATTACGGGGCGATGCTACAGGCCCCCACCTCGACCCATTGGTTTGGTACGGACACCTTTGGCCGGGACGTGCTCTCCCGAATCATTTACGGCTCCCGCACGGCGCTCTGGATCGGCTTTTCAGCGGCGTTCATGGGGGCGACGGGAGGCGCGATCATCGGTGTGGCGAGCGCCTACTTTGGCGGCACGGTCGATCTTCTGCTCCAACGCGTCATGGATCTCTTGTTGTCCTTTCCATTGATTGTCCTCGCCCTGGTCGTCGTCGCGATGCTCGGGACTGGGGCGACAAATGTCATTGTGGCGATTACAGTACCGATGTTCCCGCGCTGTGCCCTGGTAGTGCGCAGCAGCGCGCTGGCGCTAAGAGAGATGCCGTTTGTGGAGGCGGCGAGGGCTTTGGGCTTCGGCCCCATGCGGATCATTATGCGTCACATGCTGCCCAACGTGATGGCGCCCTATCTGATTATGCTCACCGCGTTTCTCGGACAGGCCATACTCCTGGAGGCTTCGCTGTCGTTTCTCGGCCTGGGCGTGACCGAGCCGCAAGCAGCCTGGGGCCTGATGCTGCGCGGCGCCGCGGTGGAGTTTGCCGAGCGGGCGCCCTGGATGGCTATTTTCCCGGGCGTGGCCATAAGTCTCGCGGTTTTCGCCTTTAATCTTTTGGGGGATTCGCTGCGCGACGCGCTCGATCCGAAGCTTAAGATTTAAGGGGAGAAAAGGCCGTTTAGCTCGCTGCCTTTTCTGCTATGTTCCAGTACTTGAGAGCCTTGGCGCAGTTCACATGAGCAATTTTCCCATTACAAAAACGATCCTTGGGATCGGCGCCGGAATCCTCGTGGGCTATCTGGTTTGGCGGGTCTTGCCGGATTACCTGGGCAAGAAAAAGGAGGATCCCCGATCGAAGGAATATCTTACCCGGATTGCCGCGGAGATTAATCGATCGGTGCCTATGATGATCGACAAAGAGACCGAACTGTTGCCATCTGTCGGAGAGCCGGGGATGCTGATCTATAACTACCGTCTGGTCAGTTTTTCCGCCGCGCAAATTGAACCTGAGAGATTTACCGCTGCCGCTAAACAACAGGTAACCCAGGGGGCCTGCGGCCGCGCGGAAACACGGGACGGATTTTTAAAAAAGGGCGTAATGTTGCGCTACTCGTACTACGACAAAGATAAACAACATATCGCCACCGTGGATGTCACGCCTGCGGATTGCGGGTTCTAGTGATATGCGGGATCTTTCGCTGCGCTCAGGATGACAGTCTTGTTGAGACTGTCACTTTAAAATCTCCTTGGCTTTCGGCACTAGAGTCGGATCCAGATTAAACATTGCTTTGACGTTGCGCTCCAGTTCCGCACCGTCAAGCGGGCTGATATCCAGCTTGGCTTTGCTGGTATCGGCGAGGAACTCCGGGTCCTTCATGACCTCCATAAAGGCCGTGCGCAGAATCATCACGCGGTCCTTTGGAGTGCCGGGAGGGAGAACATAGGGCCGAGCCGCGGGCCCCACACTGTGAACCAAGGCCTGTATCAATTTTCGCGCTTGATCGGTCTTGGCGTAACTAATAGCCAGCGGTACTTTTGGAAGTTCGGGATGGGGTCTGGCGGTGTTCTGTAAGACAATCACCACCTCGCCGCTTTTTACCTCGTTGGTCCATGTTGCTCTGAAGGACTCCCACGCGTTGCACACTCCCTGAACTTCGCCGCTGTTGAAAGCCAGCCTGATGTCGGCTGTTCCCTTGAAGCCTGAAACAAGCTGCACCGGAAGGCCGATTGCTGCTATGAGAACCTTCGGAATATCGTCTGTGGCCGATCCGGCTCCGACGCCGCCAAATTTTAACATGGTCTTGGATGACATCCACTGGTCCACGCTTGTGATGCCGGATTTTTTTGAAATACCGAGAGCGTAGTTATCCTGAGTCGGTACCCCGATGTACTCAAACTTTGCCGCCTCGAACTCAACGCCCGGTTTGCCAAGAAACTGTTGTAAAAACAGGCCGCCAATGAAATGGCCGATGGTCAAGCCGTCCGGCTTAGCTACCTTGTAGACGTGATTGGCCGCGATGAGCATCCCTGCCCCCGGCATGTTCTCCACGATAAACGTCGGGTTGCCGGGAATATGCTTGCCGATATGCCTGGCGATGACACGGGAGTAAGTGTCATAACCGCCACCGGCCGAAGCGCCGACGATGATGCGGACGGTCTTACCCTTGAAAAACGGTTCTTGCGCAAGCGTGGGCGCGCTCAGCCAGATTGCCATCAATACGCTTGCTATCCCTGTCGATATCGAAGGTTTACACATAAGTCCTCCTTTAAATCGTCCAATTGTCAGTATGGGGCGCCCATTAATCCCTCGAGGGGTAATTGCGGATCACAGCGCAGAGTCGTTAACATTCTTTACTCCTGGGTAAAACCTGTTTCGTGCTCCGGTATTAACTACGAAATGAGGACGGTGTCAACGGTCGCTGAGCAGCGTAGCCCGCAACTCCTCTTCCCATAGACGTCCGCCGTCGGATTCCCATTGGAACTGGAGAGCGTGAATCTGGCCGGCCTCGGTGAATTTGGGTAGTTCCGCCAGTGCGGCGGTGAGAATTTCTTCCTGCCGGCGGCGGTCGCTGGGGCGGCCGAAGGTTCGTCCCACGGGATGATCGACGAAAGCGGCACGCGGCGGGCGCACCCGGCGCATGATGTCGAGGGCTGTCCCGACCACCAGCGTCGGAATGGCTTGGCTTTCTATTACATGGGCGATGAGACCGACGGTCTCGTGACAGAAGGGTCAATAGGGCACGAGCAAAGCGAGGTCGACATCGGCTTGCTTCAATTCCCGGGCGATGGCGGGCGCCAGCTCGTTCTCGATCTCTCGCTGTCTGCGAACGCCGCCCATGAACGAAACATGGACCGGGGAAGGGGAGCCTATAAAGCCTTGAATCGCCAGCGTCGCCAGGGCTGTTCTCGGGAAGATTATCTCAGGATCCTGGCGCGGCACTGCACCGATGCGTGAATGATGGTCGATAATGATCTTCCCCGCCGCGGGATCGGAGGAAAGTAGTCGATAACTCAGGTCTTCCCTCGGAGTAAAAGGCGGCTGATCCGCGAGTCTCAACGCAGCGCTGGTCAGCAGCGCCACGCGTAACTGGTTTACGGTCTTATTCAAGCTGTGCCAGGCGGGTTTGGTGGGCGCCACCAAGACGCGGGGCGGCTTGGGTGCGGCGGACTGGGCCATAACCGGGAGATATTCGAAAGCCATGTTCTCTCGTGGAGCCGTACTTCGGTTGATTGACGGTAACCTTTGTAGAGCAAGAGACCGGGGCGCGTCAAGTTCATTGCCCTGCCAGTGAATTCTACGAGTGAATGTGATAAGCAAAAATACTCATGGTGGATGTCGCGGAAAATTATCGCCGTATCATGGACCGCATCAGCGAAGCGGCGATAAAATCAAAGCGTAGTCCCGAGGCCGTCAGGCTGCTGGCGGCGGCTAAGGCGCAGAGTGTTGAGGTGATTCGCATGGGGATCGCCGCAGGGGTCTCACTCATCGGTGAGAATTACGTTCAAGAGGCGCAGCGAAAAAAAAATGAAATCTCGGATGTCGTCGAGTGGCACATGATCGGTCACTTGCAGCGCAATAAGACAAGGGCGGCCGTTGAGCTTTTCGATTTGATCGAAACCTTGGATAGCCTGGCGTTGGCGCGGGAACTGGATCGGGAGGGTCGAAGACGGGGGCGCATCATTCGCGCGTTTGTCGAGGTCAACGTGGCGGGTGAAGATTCAAAGTCCGGGGTGGCCAAGGACAGGTTGGAGGAGCTGATACGGGGATTGGGCGAGTTTTCGCATCTGAAAATCGAAGGACTGATGACGGTGCCACCGTTTAGAGAAAACGCCGAAGAGATACGCCCCTACTTCAAGGAACTGCGCGGTTTGCAATACAGTTTAAATGCGCTGTCCGTTGCGAATGTCGATCTCAAGGAACTCTCCATGGGCATGACCCACGACTATAGGGTTGCCATTGAAGAGGGGGCGACCATTGTACGCATCGGCACGGCTCTATTAGGTCCAAGAAAGGGCTAAAGGTCGTAGATGTTTTTAATCGCCAATTTTCTCGTTGCCGTGGCGCAGGTGCTCGATTATCTTCTTTGGGCCTATATGTGGATCGTCATTGGGCGAGTCATCGTTTCCTGTTTCAATGCCGACGCGAAGAACGCCTTCGTGCGCTTTTTATATGGCGCCACCGAGCCGGTACTCGAGCGAGTGCGGCGCGCCTTGCCAGTTTTCGCGGGCGGCATTGACCTATCGCCCTTTGTGGTCTGGATTGCGGTGCTGTTCCTCCAGCGCTTTCTGGTTCGTTCGCTATACGATTTGGCCCACGCGCTGAATTAGTGAATGCTATCCAATGCTTTTTGAAAATTTAGGATGCATAAGAGTCTGGAAGAACCAAATATCGCGCAAAGCATGATCTGAGCAAAGCCGAAGGGCACGCCAGGTTGGGAGAAAGAAGAAAATATCTTTCTTTGCGCCTTGGGAGCGATAGATTATCTTGGAGCGGCTCTGTTCGACAATTAAAAATTTAGCATCGTAATGACGGTGCAACGATGAAATCCCTCTACGCCGCCGATATTCACGACAACCAGCCGGTGGACACGCTGTTTTTGGTCGCCTCGAAAAACCATGGCGTGACCCGGACCGGTATCAGTTATTTGACTCTCAAATTGCTCGATCGCAGCGGGGAGATCGAGGGGCGCGTGTGGGAGCGAGCCGACGACTTGGGGCGCGGCTTCGATAAGAACGACTTTGTGCGCGTGCGCGGACAGGCGACCTTGTATCAAGGCAAGGTGCAAATACGGGTACAGGATGTCATGCGGGTCGATGAAAAAAATGTGACGGCGGAGGATTATTTGCCAAAAAGCGCCTTGGATCCGGATTTGATGCTGGCCGAGTTGCAGGAGATCCTACGCGGTATCAAGAATCCACATTTACTGGCGCTCGCGGAGGCCTTCTTCGCCGACGCTGAAGCGATGGATCTATTTAAAAGGGCGCCCGGAGCCAAAACGATCCATCATCCTTATTTACACGGGTTGCTGGAACACACCCTGTCGCTGCTGAAACTCATCGGCAAAGTCGTAGAAAATTACAAGGGGGTGGACGTCGATCTCTTGCTCATGGGCGGTTTTCTCCATGATATCGGAAAAATCTACGAGTTTTCTTTCCATCGCGCGCTGGACTATACCGATAAAGGACAGTTGCTGGGCCATCTAGTGATGGAAATCGAGATGGTGGGAAAGAAAATCGCCCTGATCCCGGGTTTTCCCGAAGAATTGGCCATGCTGGTCAAACACCTGCTGGTCAGCCACCACGGCGCTTATGAATTCGGGTCGCCTAAATTGCCCCAGACCTTGGAGGCTGTGATGCTTAATGCACTGGATGATCTCGACGGCAAAATCCAGGCGATTCAAGGTTTGCCGGAAAAGGAAGATGGCGCGAAATGGACGGCCTTCCATCGGGCCTATGGAAGGAGCTTTTACAGGGGCAGCGCCGCAAAGGACAAAGATAAATGAAAATTCCTGATTGCAAAATGACGAATGAAGACCGTAGAAATAAGATTGCGAAAATCAGAATTTAGAATTCACAACTTAGAATTAAGAAACGGAAGAGAGCAGCTAAATCGTTTTATGTTCGGAGGTAAATTGTCGTGAAGAATTTTATCGCCGGAAGTTGGGTGGATAAGCCGAAGAAGATCGAGGTGCGTAACCCCTTCGACAATTCGGTTATCGATGCCGTGCCGAAAGCGGACGGTATCGATCTGGAAAAGGTTCTGGCCTTCGCCGAGCGCGGCGCCAAGGTCATGGAGAAGTTAACAGGCTATGAGCGCTGGAAGATTCTGCGCAAGGCGGCCGATATGATGGCTGCTCGAAACGAGGAGTTGGGGCAACTCATTTCCAAAGAAGAGGGAAAAATTATAGCCGAAGGGCGTGGTGAAGCGAGCCGGGCCGTGGAAACGATGATGGGGTCGGCGGAAGAGGCCAAACGCTTGCATGGCGAGACAGTGCCCCTGGATGGCGACCCCACGGGAGGCAAAAAACTGGGTTTCACTTTGCGCGTTCCCTGCGGCGTGGTGGCGGCCATTGCGCCATTCAATTTTCCCCTCAACCTGGTCTGTCACAAGGTCGGCCCGGCGCTCGCTGCGGGTAATTCGGTGATCATCAAACCCGCATCCGACACACCGCTGTCCGCTCTGAAATTGACCGAGATCCTGATCGAAGCCGGTTTGCCTGCGGAAGGCATTCAGTGCATCACCGGCTCTGGAGGAGAAATCGGCGACGCCCTGGTTGCCGATCGACGGGTGCGTAAGGTCACCTTCACGGGGAGCCGTGCGATCGGCGAACGGATCTGCCGTACGGCCGGGATAAAAAAAGTAACCATGGAGCTTGGCTCCAATAGCCCGGTGATCATTATGCCCGACGCAGACCTGGAGAAAGTCGCGGTGGTTTTGGCTATGACGGGGTACGGCAATGCCGGGCAAACCTGTATCTCGACGCAGCGGGTATTGACGGCGAAAAAAGTTTACGGCGATTTGCTGAGCGTCCTCACGCCGAAAGTCGAAGCGCTCGTCACCGGTAACCAGCTCGACGAAAAATCCAAAGTGGGACCGATGGTCAAAGAAAGCGAAGCGGTGCGCGTCGATGAATGGATTCAAGAGGCCGTCGTTGGCGGGGCGCGCCTGGTCGCGGGTGGCGGGCGACGGGGAGCGATTTACATGCCCGCCGTGGTAGCTGACGTTCGTCCCGACATGCGCATCTCCCGCGACGAATTGTTCGGTCCGGCGGTGGCCTTGACGCCCTTTGATACTATGGAAGAAGCGATCGCACTGGCGAACGACAGCATTTACGGCCTGGCGGCGGGTATTTTCACGGAGAATGTCGAGTGGGCGATGAAATTCGCGCGGGAAGCAGAAGCCGGTAATCTCCACGTCAATTGGGGTTCACAATGGCGCGTCGATTTGATGCCTTACGGCGGTCTCAAGGACTCCGGCTTCGGCAAAGAGGGGCCGCGCTACGCCGTGGAAGAAATGAGCGAGCTTAAGATGGTGGTTTTTCATCTGAACAGTTAACAATGTCGGCGCGCGTTCAAGTTGTTCAAACAGTTCAAAACGTTTAACCCCCTCCTTCATCCTCCCCCGCGTCGCGGGGGAGGACAGAGGTGGGGGATTGAGCGACTTGAACGATTGGAACATTTTAAACGGCAATTAGATTGGACCGTGAATGAGAGCAGACGGACGTAAACCAAAACAATTAAGGCCCCTCGCGATCATTCCGAGCTACATCAAGACAGCCGACGGTTCTGTTTTGATCGAGATGGGAGGCACGAAGGTCATCTGCACGGCGAAACTGGAAGACCGAGCGCCGCCCTTTCTGCGCAACAGCGGCAAGGGCTGGATTACGGCTGAGTATGGCATGTTGCCGGGTTCGTCGCAGGTACGCATTGGGCGTGAGTCCTCGCGCGGCAAGGTTGGCGGGCGAACCCATGAGATCCAAAGACTCATTGGCCGGAGTCTGCGAGCCATTGCGGATCTCAAGAGTTTCGGCGAGCGCACTGTGTGGATTGACTGCGATGTCATTCAGGCAGACGGCGGCACGCGGACTGCCGCGATTACCGGCGCCTATGTCGCACTGGTGGAAGCCGCGCGGCGCTGGCTCGAACGGGGCACGATCAACACCGACCTGGTCAAAGATTCGGTGGCGGCGGTGAGCATCGGAATCATCGACGGCAAGGTTCTGCTGGATTTGTCCTATGAAGAGGACAGCCGCGCGGAGGTCGACATGAACTTTGTTATGACCGGCTCAGGGAAGTTCATCGAAGTCCAGGGCACGGCGGAGAGTGTGCCTTTCACGAAGAAGCAGATGGAGCGCATGGCGGAAACTGCCCACCTGGGCATTCGCGAACTGCTCAAAGCCCAGAAGAAAGTCATTGCTTCGATTCCCTGATATTGCTCAATCGTGATTGAAATTCTCCTTGCTACGACCAATCCGGGAAAGTTTGCCGAGGTCCAGAGTTACCTTGGGAACTTGCCGCTCCAAATTCTCTCCCTGCAAGTGCTTGATAACCCGCCTCAAGTCGTTGAGGATGGCGTCACGTTCGAAGAAAACGCGCTCAAAAAAGCGCGCATGATGGCGGAGTATTCGGGCTATCTGACCTTGGCGGACGACTCGGGTCTGGAGGTGGATGCCCTAGGCGGCGCGCCAGGCGTTTACTCGGCGCGATACTCGGGCGAAGCGGGGAATGATGAAAAAAACAATGAAAAGCTCTTGCGCGAGCTGAGAGATATCCCTGAAGAAAGACGCACCGCTCGGTTTGTCTGCGTGCTAGCGCTGGCGGCCCCCAAATCGCACAACATGAAGGAATGGACAGTGCGTGAATCCTGTGAAGGGCACATCAGCTTCTCGCTCAAGGGGCAAAACGGTTTTGGCTACGATCCAATATTTTTTTATCCGCCGTTCGGGAAAACCTTCGGTGAGATTGATCGGGAGACCAAGGCCACGGTGAGTCACCGCGGTAAGGCGTTGAAAAAGCTGGCCCAATGGCTACCGGGGCTGATCCATAGCGGCGCAAATCCTTGATTTCAAGGCTTTGCCGTGTAGAATGACCCTGTTCATTTGACGGGGCGTAGCGCAGCCTGGTAGCGCACCTGCCTTGGGCGCAGGGGGTCGGAAGTTCAAATCTTCTCGCCCCGACCAACGTCTAGATAGCAGCGATCAGTGGGCAGTAGTCGGTTGGAGCGAAATTGGGAACTGTTCACTGGTTACTGCCCGCTGTTTGCTTGGATTGGCGCCAGTAGCTCAGTTGGATAGAGCAACGGCCTTCTAAGCCGTAGGTCAGGGGTTCGAATCCCTTCTGGCGCGCCACAACGGAAGAGGTGAGTAGTGAGGAACGAGAGGGTAAGGAGCAAAAACGAATTCTCGGTCTTCCTGCTCACCGCTCACTCCTCACGCCTCACCGGCGTTGAGGAAGCGGCGGGGATATGGTGAGTGTAGCTCAACGGTTAGAGCACTGGACTGTGGCTCCAGGGGTTGAGGGTTCAAATCCCTTCACTCACCCCAGCCCAACGGGATGGCAAATCTCAGATTTCAAATTGCCGATAATTTGAGATCTTTAATCTGCAATTTGCCATTCCGAGCGAAGCGAGGAGATGGGCCGCTAGCTCAGTTGGTAGAGCAGCTGACTCTTAATCAGCGGGTCCGGAGTTCGAGTCTCCGGCGGCCCACCAAAACTGTCGATAATCAGTTCGCTTTCTTACCCGATACAAATTCAGTAGGATTATTTTCACTCAAGCCTGCCGCGGGGACTTGAGTGCAACCCTGAGTGTCAGGCCCGTCTTTTCACGAGCTCGGTGTCGGATCAAGCTATATCTTGGCTTCGTTGCCGTTTTCATCCCCTCGGGCCGTGTTATTCGCACTTAGCACGTTATCTTCAGTGCTTAGATCGCCAGCCTAAGCTTCGCTCAGCTACCAAAGTGTTATATGGGCTCCAGCCATCGCAGCGACTTGGCGACGCTTAGCCCTGAATGCAAAATCGCTTGTCTAATGTAGGTTTGCGCCGCTCTCCTGACCCCATGGTTGTTATGGCGGTATCGTAATGAGATAATCTTATGGTTATGGTGGCTGAAAAGCCGGGTTTAATTGCCTTGTAGGTGAAACGTTAATGGGGCAGAGCGAAGGCCTGACTTTTAATATGTCCTTGGAGGTTTACCTCCAAGCGTCCGTGGTTAGAGGCGTTTTGGTGACAAACCAAGACCGGCTCAGCAACTTTTTAATTTTACGCGAGGGGGACCAGGTCTTGTCTCTCAAAGATGCCACGCTGGAACGAGCGAACGGTAAGCCAGTGGCGGTGGGTTCCGACGAATATCTCATCTACATTCAAGAGGTATTGCTAATTGCCGACCTGAGTCCTCAACTGTGCAGCGATTGGTCCGGTTTCGAGCAACTTTACGTCAAAAAAAACGCCAACAAAGCATTGTTGGGCGTTGGCCCCTATTGGCTGCAAGGCAATCTCCATGTCATCCCCGGCGGCGCGCTGCACGATTTGTTGATGGGGAGAACGCCGTTTATTCCGGTTACCGAGGCGACGCTGCTCGACCACCCAGACCACGGGCCTCGCACCTATCTCGTCAACCGGGCGAAGATCGGCTTTATCACTGCTCTGGGAGAGGGCTTGGTCGAGCTTTAGAGGTGCTTTGTGGATTGGCAGTTGCCGACGGAAATTAATCATGTGAAAAACCGGAGTTTAGTGCGAATCACCTGGGACGACGGCCATGTCGGAGAGTACGCTGAGGAATATCTACGGGGGTACTGTCCCTGCGCCCTTTGCCAGGGACATGGGACCGGGCGTCGATTCGTTTCCGTGCCCGGAGCGAGTTTGCAAGATATCCGCGCTGTGGGCAACTACGCAATCGAATTTAGGTGGCAAGACGGGCATAGCACGGGAATTTATACCTATGACTACTTGAGATCGCTCTGTCCCTGTCAACTGTGCCAGGATCGCCGCCCCGGATCCGCTTGAGTTGGGGCGCGGGCCGCCGTTTGCTTGACGCCAATTTTTATCTCCGCGCATGATTAAAAATCGACTGGCAAGCCAGACCTCGGCCGTGGTGCTGGCGGGAGGAAAAAGTTCCCGAATGGGGCGTCCCAAAGCTTGGCTTCCCTTCGACGATGAGCCTTTGATTTCCCATGTCGTTCGAGTGCTGCGCCATGAATTCGATGACGTCGTGGTGGTCTCCGCTCCGGCACAGGAGTTGCCAGCGTTGCCGGCCAGAGCAGTGGTGGACGAGGTCGCGTATCAGGGCCCGGTGGGCGGTATTTACTACGGCTTGAGGGCGGTAGTGCAGGAGATTTGCTTCGTCACCGCATGCGACGTGCCGTTTCTCAATGTCGCTCTTATCCAATCCCTTTTGTCGCGGAGCGCGGACTTCGATGTCGTTGTCCCGGTCTGGCTGGAAAGATTGCAGCCGCTACATGCAGTCTATCGGAAAAATATATTGCCAGTGCTGGGACAACAATTGGAGGAAAAAAAACTGCGCCCCGCTTTCCTGTATGATAAAGTCAGAACGGATATCGTTGCCGAAGCCGAGGTCCGCCGCGTCGATCCTGAAGGTTTGAGTTTTTTTAATGTGAATACACCGGACGATTATCAACAGGCGCAAATCTTGTGGCGGCGGCTGCGTGCAAAAGAACCGAGCACATGATGCGTCGGTTCCAGTTAACTGCGCGGCACCGCTGCTTTGCGGCATGGGATCTCACTACTCCAACATTGCGCTTCGTTCCATTTCCTAATCTGACCCTGATAAGTGAATGCACTTAGAACGAGTCATGGAGGAAAATTGAAAATTGGATGCACATCGCCACAAGCGCTTGACATAGCTTTCCGTGTTTTTTACTCTGCCATTCTAAGTCTGCTGAGGTTGTAAGGTTTTTTAATTTGGCATGCACGAAGCGCGAGAGTGGCGGAACTGGCAGACGCACTAGACTTAGGATCTAGCGGGTAACCGTGGGGGTTCGAGTCCCCCCTCTCGCACCAGTATAAAGGGAGAACTGTTGGCGTTGATCACGAGTTCATCAAAAGCGTTTTCCATCGGAGGCCCTGAGTTTGCGGTGATCGCGTCGAGATAACGAGAGTCATGAAAATTGATGTTTACGAATTGAGTCCCGTGCAGCGAAAAGTTCAGGTGGAACTTCCGCCCGAAACCGTTACCAACGAATTTTCTCGTGCCTATAAGAATCTGGGACAGCGGGTCCGTGTTAAGGGGTTTCGCGCAGGCAAAACCCCGCGCCGCGTGCTAGAAGGCATTTACGGCGATGAGGTGAAGGGGCAGGTACGGTCGCAACTGGTGGAGGGGTCTCTAGGCGAGGTCATTAAAGAACGGGGATTGCAAATTGTGTCTCGCCCCGAGGTCGACGCCGAAGAATTGGAGGAAAACCACGCCTTTTCTTTTTCGGCCGTGTTTGAGGTCAAGCCCAAAATCGAAGTCAATAATTATCTCGGCATTGAAGTTGAGAAAGTCAAATTCTCCGTTGCCGATGCCCAAGTCGACGAGGCCCTTGGGCGGCTTCAAGAGAACCACGCGCGTTTGGAGCCGGTGGAGGGGCGTAACATAGTGCAGTTGGGTGATTTCGCGGTTCTCGATTTTGACGGATCCATTAATGGTCAACCGTTTGCCGGCGGCAAGGGTGAGAACTATCAGCTTGAGGTGGGCGGCGGCAGGGCGCTGCCGCAGTTCGAAGAGGCTGTGGTGGGTTTGCAGGTGGGAGAGAACAAGACGATTCAGGTAAGCTATGCGCCGGACTACCAGAACCGGGAGATCGCCGGCAAATCGGTGGATTTTGCTCTGGTGGTTCGTGAAATCAAGCAAAAAGTACTGCCGCCCCTAGATGACGATTTCGCCAAAGACCATGGTGAGTGTGATTCGCTGGATGCTTTGAAAGACTCGATCCGAAAGCGCCTCGAAGACGAGTTCGGCCGCATTCAACAAGAAGAGCTTAAGGAACAGCTTCTCGGGCGCCTGGTTGAAGCCCATGCCTTCACACCGCCGCCTTCCATGGTGGAACGGCAGACGCGTTACCTTTTGGAGCGCTATCAGGAACGAATGTCCAGTCATAGGCCATCGGAGTCCGAACCGGCCCCTTCCATGGAAGAGGTCCGCAAGTCACTCGAAGGACGCGCCCTGCGCCAGGTTCAAGGGACGCTCCTGGTGGAAAAAATCTCCCAGCTCGAGAATATCGAGATAGGGGATAAAGAGGTCCAGGAAAGGGTCGATAACCTGGCTAGAGCCGCCGGCGACAGGGCAAAAACCGTGCGGGAAGTCTATGCCAAGGCGGATGCTCGCGATGAGTTACGCGCTCAGATGGTATTTGATAAGACTTTGACCCACTTGCTTCAGCGGGGGAAGGTAAAAGAGGTTGATCCAGGGGTTTCTAAGGTTGATGATTAAGTTGAAAAAAGCTAAGATACTCATCGAGTTGAGGAATATGGGGGAAGCATGAACTTTATTCCCATGGTCGTTGAGCAGACGGGCCGGGGGGAACGCGCCTACGATATCTTTTCCCGGTTGCTTAAAGACCGAATTGTCTTTCTCGGTTCGGTGGTTACCGACGAGGTAGCGAATCTTATTACCGCGCAGCTGCTTTTCCTGGAATCAGAGGATCCCGAGCGTGATATCTTCTTTTATATTAACAGCCCGGGGGGGGCGGTTACGGCCGGCCTGGCGATTTATGACACCATGCAATATGTTCGGCCTCAGATATCCACGGTTTGCCTGGGCCAAGCCGCCAGCATGGGCGCTCTGCTTTTGGCTTGCGGCACCAAGGGAAAGCGCTTTGCCCTGCCGCACTCGCGCATCATGATTCATCAGCCACTGGGCGGGTTTCAAGGGCAGGCGACGGATGTCGATATTCAGGCGCGCGAGATTTTGCGAATGCGCGAAGAATTGAACAATATCCTAATGAAACACACCGGTCAGAATTTGAAAAAGATCGAAAAAGACACGGACCGTGATATGTTTATGAGCGGCAGACAAGCGCAGGAATATGGCTTGGTCGATGAGGTTATCGCGACGCGACCGGAAGGACTGTTGAAGAAATAACCGAGAGGCGGTAAAGCGGGGGGTCTATGCCAAAGCATGGAGAACATGGGTCGGGAAGTCTCGTTTGTTCATTTTGCGGAAAGAGTCAGGACGAGGTTCGCAAGCTTATCGCTGGCCCGACTGTTTATATCTGCGATGAATGCATCGATCTTTGCAACGACATCATTGCCGAAGAAATCGACCACGACGAGAACCTGAGCGCGTCGTCGAACGTTCCAAAGCCCGCAGAAATCAAGCGGGTTCTTGATCAATACGTCATCGGCCAGGAAAGGGCGAAAAAGATTTTAGCGGTGGCGGTCCACAACCATTATAAGCGTATCGATAGCCAAATGGTCACGGGGGACGTCGAACTGCAGAAAAGCAACATCCTCTTGTTGGGGCCCACGGGGTCGGGAAAAACCTTGCTGGCGCAGACCCTGGCCCGCTTCCTCCAGGTTCCTTTTACGATTGCGGATGCCACGAGTCTGACCGAAGCGGGCTATGTCGGGGAAGATGTCGAGAACATTATCCTCAATCTGTTACAGGCCGCGGACTACGACGTGGAAAAAGCCCAACGGGGCATCGTGTATATCGATGAAATCGATAAAATCTCGCGCAAGTCGGATAACCCGTCGATTACGCGGGATGTATCGGGTGAGGGCGTGCAGCAGGCCTTGCTGAAAATCATCGAGGGCACCATGGCAAGCGTGCCACCTAAAGGTGGAAGAAAACACCCGCAACAGGAGTTTCTACAGGTCGACACGACCAATATTCTGTTTATTTGCGGCGGTGCCTTCGTGGGGTTAGAGGACATTATTCGCAGGCGCACCGGCCGCAAGCGAATGGGCTTCGGCGGTCACTTGGAAGAAAAGGACGGAAGGCGTCCGACGGAGCTGTTACACGACGTACAGCCCGAGGACCTGCTTAAATTTGGTCTTATTCCGGAATTTATTGGCCGTTTACCGGTGATCGCGACGTTGGAGGAATTGGATGAATCGGCCCTTGTGCGGATCTTGAAAGAACCCAAGAATGCGCTCACCAAGCAGTATTCCAAGCTCTTCGATATGGAAAGCGTGCATCTCAAGTTTACCGAAGATGCGCTTCGCGCCATAGCTCGAGAGGCGATGAAAAGGAAATCAGGCGCTCGCGGATTGAGGGCTATTATGGAAAGCATGATGCTGGATATCATGTACGACATGCCGTCCCAGCCAAACATCAAGGAAGTCGTGGTGTCCGAGGACGTTATCAACAAGAATGAAGCTCCGATTATTGTCTACACCAAGGCCGCAGAGAGTGCTTAGGAGAGAACCCTATGTTATTTCGCAGTGACAAGAAAGACGATAAAGAACAACCCGCTGGTTCGACACGCGTGCCCCTTCTCCCGCTTCGGGACATCGTCGTCTTTCCTCATATGGTCGTGCCTCTATTCGTCGGCCGACAGCGGTCGATTAAAGCGTTGGAAGAGGCGACGCTAAAACAAAGCTCAATTTTTCTTTCGTCACAAAAGGACGCCAAGACGAATGAGCCGGCGGAAGACGATATCTATAAGATCGGAACCCTGGGAACGGTCGTGCAAATGCTCAAGCTTCCCGACGGTACTGTGAAGGTCCTCATCGAGGGTAAGAGGAGAGCGAAAATCCTTCGCTTCGAGAACCACCAGGATTTCTTTTTGGTGGATGTGGAAGAGGGGCAGGAGGTGATCGAGCGCAATACCGAAGTCGAAGCCTTAACGCGCGAGGTCCACACCACGTTTGAAAATTATGTCAAACTGAAGAAGAAAATCCCGCCTGAAATGGTCATGTCGGTGTCGTCCATCGACGATCCGGGCAGGTTGGCTGATACGATTGTCGCTCATCTGGGCATCAAGATTGAGGACCGACAAAATCTGCTGGAGACCTTCCACGCCACCGAGCGGCTGGAAAAGGTATTAGGGCACATGCGCGCGGAGATCGAAATCCTTGAAGTGGAGCGCCGCATTCGTTCGCGTGTGAAAAAGCAAATGGAACGCTCGCAGAAAGAATACTACCTCAACGAGCAGATGCGGGCGATTCAAAAAGAGCTCGGCGAGAAGGACGAGTTCAAAAATGAAATCCAAGAGATCGAGGAGAAGCTCAAGCAAAAAAAGCTCTCGGCCGAAGCGAGAGATAAGGTTGAAAAGGAACTCAAAAAGCTAAAGATGATGTCGCCCATGTCGGCGGAAGCGACGGTGGTACGGAACTATATTGACTGGATACTGAGCCTGCCGTGGAATGACTTCACCGACGATAAACTTGACATCAATGAGGCGGAGAAAGTTCTTGAGGAAGACCACTACGGGCTAGAGAAAGTTAAAGAACGGATTCTCGAGTATCTGGCGGTGCAGAGCTTGGTGGGCAAAATCAAAGGCCCGATATTATGCTTGGTCGGCCCTCCGGGTGTTGGGAAGACCTCACTCGGACGATCCATCGCGCGGGCCACAGGTAGAAAGTTCGTACGCGTATCCTTAGGAGGCGTACGGGATGAGGCCGAGATTCGTGGCCACCGCCGCACCTATATCGGCGCCCTGCCAGGAAAAATCATCCAATCAATGAAAAAAGCGGGGTCCAGCAATCCGGTTTTCTTGATGGACGAGATCGACAAAATGTCGACCGATTTCCGGGGGGATCCGTCCTCGGCATTGCTCGAAGTCTTAGATCCGGAGCAAAACGCGGCTTTTAACGATCACTATCTGGACTTGGATTACGATCTGTCGAAAGTGATGTTCATCACGACGGCGAACACTTTGGATCGTATCCCGCGTCCGCTGCAGGACCGCATGGAGATAATCCGTATCGCGGGCTACACCGAACTGGAAAAGCTCAGCATCGCCAAAAAGTATTTACTGGGCAAACAAAAAGAAGCCAACGGGCTTACGCCGGAAAACGTCGTCTTCACGGACAATGCTCTGCTCGGCGTCATTCGCCATTATACGAAGGAAGCGGGGGTGCGCAATCTAGAGCGTGAAATCGCCTCGATTTGCCGCAAGGTGGCAGTGGAAGTGGTGAAGAAGGATAGAAATGCTCATATCCAGGTGGGTTCGAAAAGTTTGCACAAATATATCGGCCCGGCCAAGTTCCGGTATGGCAAAGCCGAGGCGGAACAAAAAATCGGCGTCGCCACCGGACTGGCGTGGACCGAGCTCGGCGGCGAGCTCCTGGCCACCGAAGTCACAGTCATGCCCGGCAAGGGGCAGCTTATCATCACCGGCAAACTCGGCGAGGTCATGCAAGAGTCCGCACAGGCCGCCATGAGTTATGTGCGTTCGCGGGCGATGGAACTGGGCCTGGAACGGGACTTCTATCAGAAGCTCGATGTGCATATTCACGTGCCAGAGGGCGCGATACCTAAAGACGGACCATCCGCGGGCATCACCATGGCCACATCGCTGGTATCCGCGTTGGTTAAAATCCCGGTTCATAATGATCTGGCGATGACCGGTGAAATTACCCTGAGAGGAACCATTCTGCCCATCGGCGGCCTCAAGGAAAAGGTATTGGCGGCGCACCGCGCGGGAATCAAAAAAGTTTTGATTCCGGCGGAAAATGAAAAAGATATCGAGGAGATTCCTGCCACGGTTTTGAAGACCGTCGAATTGATTTTGGTGGCGCATATGGACGAGGTGTTGAAAAAGGCGCTCGCCATAGCTGATCCGGAAAGCCTTTTCAAAAACATCACCCTTGAATCTCAGTCCAAGGACGAGTCAGCTCCGTTCGTGGATAAAGTCGAGGACGTTCCAGCCCCTGAGATTTTACCGCAGTAAATTCCCTTCGATGGCGAAAATTGCCGGGTGGTTTGACACCCGGCAATGCGACTGTTATAAAATCCCATTGCTCAATTTAAGGGCTGTGTGTATTTGGGAATCATGAACAAAGCGGACTTAATTGACTCCATCGCGAAACGAAGCGATCTGCCGGGGCGCAAGGCGGAAGAAGTGGTTAACGGGTTATTTGACGATATTGTGATCGCGTTGAAGAACGGAGATAAGGTAAATATTACCGGCTTCGGCACATTTTCGGTTTCACAGCGCAAAGGACGAGTCGGTAGAAACCCAAAGACCGGAGCCACCATTGAAATTGCCCCATCTCGGGCGGCAAAATTCAAGGCTGGAAAAACCTTGAAAGAATCCCTCAGCTAGATCAATCGCCTTAGTTTAGAGATAGGGAGCAGCTGTGCAATGGAAAGCGGGGGAGTTGTATATCCAACCGGACTTCTGGGGCGGGTGTTTTGAGCTGACGGGGCGGTTAGCTCAGCGGGAGAGCATCGGCCTTACAAGCCGGGGGTCACAGGTTCAAATCCTGTACCGCCCACCAAGAGGGGTAGAGTTTGGAGTCCCGGGTATCGAGTTTCGAATTAAATCTCGGAAACCGAAACCTTATACTAAATACTGTATTTTATCGGGGTCGTAGTTCAGTTGGTTAGAACGCCGGCCTGTCACGCCGGAGGTCGCGAGTTCGAGTCTCGTCGGCCCCGCCATATTCTTGGAGCGGTAAAGCGAAACTCAATTATGGGAACAGTTTCCATGAAAACCGAAGAAGCTCTGGCGCAACGCCAGTGGTACGTCATTGACGCGCAGGGAAAAGTTCTTGGGCGGATGGCGAGCGAAATCGCAAAAATTTTGCGCGGCAAGCACAAGCCCATCTTTACACCCAACCAGGACGCCGGTGATTTTGTCATCGTCGTGAATGCCCAGGGCATCAAACTTTCGGGAAAAAAGCTGGAGAAAAAGATCTACTATCGTCACACGGAGTATCCCGGCGGTATTCGGGAGAGAATAGCGGCGAACATGCTGGCGGAAAAACCCGAGGAACTGGTACGACTGGCGGTAAAAGGAATGTTGCCGAAGAATCGGCTGAGCCGAAAATTGGTTACCAAACTGAAAGTGTATGCCGGACCCGAGCATCCCCATGATGCCCAAAAGCCGCAGCCGCTGTCGATCGAAGCATAGGAGAATTATAGCCATGGCTGAAAAGGTCACCACCGCCACCGGAAGAAGAAAAACATCGGCAGCCCGCGTGTTTCTGACTCCGGGCAAGGGCAATATCACCATCAACAACCGACCTTTGGAAGTGTACTTTGGCCGTGAGACGGCGCGGATGATAGTCCTGCAACCGTTTGAAGTAACGCAGACGAAGGGAAACTTTGACATCGAGGTCAATGTCAAAGGGGGCGGGAGCTCCGGACAAGCCGGCGCCATCCGCCATGGCATCACCCGGGCGTTGATGGCCATGAATCCCGAAATGCGGGCACCGCTGAAAAAAGCCGGTTTTGTCACTCGCGATCCGCGCGCGGTAGAACGAAAGAAATACGGCCGCCACAAAGCGCGTAAGCGGCCACAGTATTCCAAACGTTAAATCTTTGTCGCTCAAAACCTCCGCAAATTCGGCCAAAAAAGTGCGGGTCGCGGTGCTCGGTGCGACCGGTTACGCCGGGGTGGAGTTGCTGCGCCTCCTGCTGCAACACGAGCGGGTGCAACTTGCGGTGGTTACGTCCCGACAATATGTAGGCAAGCGGGTGAGCGATATATACCCGGCGCTCACGGGAAAATGCGATCAAATTTTGCAGGAAATCGAACCCAGCCAAGTCGCCGCGCAGTCGGAAGTCGCCTTTACTGCCCTGCCGCATCAGACTTCCATGGACATTGTCGCGGCGTTGGTAGAAAAGGATGTGCGAGTCATTGACTTGAGTGCGGATTTTCGCCTCCGCGATGCCGCAGTTTACGCGCGCTATTATCGTGAGCACCAGGCGCCTCAACTGCTCGCCAAGGCGGTGTATGGTTTAAGCGAACTCCATCGCAAAGCGATTTCCAAGGCAGCGCTGGTTGCCAACCCGGGTTGCTACCCCACCGGAGCCGTACTCGGATTGGCCCCGTTATTCGCCAGGCGAATGGTTCGGGGAAGCGTGGTGATTGACGCCAAGTCCGGAGTCACGGGGGCGGGCCGGAGCAGCGCCGTCGAGCTTTCCTTTAGCGAGGTCTACGATAATTTCAAAGCCTATCAGGTGGGTGTCCATCGACACGCTCCCGAAATAGAACAAGAACTGGGCGCCTTGGCGGCTAAGCCTACCGTGGTTTTTTTTGCGCCGCACCTGCTTCCCATCAATCGAGGGATTCTTTCCACTATGTATGTCCATCTCAAGAAAGCCATCTCGGATGAGCGGATCACGGAGTTATATCGAAAATTCTATAGCCGTGATTCTTTCGTTCGAATCCTTCCCGAAGGGCAATTTCCGCAAACCAAAGACGTCCGCGGTTCCAATGACTGTGCCATCGGCTCACGCTACGATCGGCGCACGGGAACACTGGTGGTTATTAGCGCTATAGACAATCTCGTCAAAGGCGCGGCGGGTCAAGCGGTTCAAAACATGAACCTGATGTTCGGCTGGCCGGAAGACGAAGGATTACGCGGGACTGCGCTGGTACCCTGATGGGACCGTACTACTCGTCAGCGGTATAAAAAAACAAACCGATCATCAGGAAAATGGCGTTGGGTAGCCAAGCCGCGATCCAAGGGGATAGCGCGCCGTTACGTCCCAAGGAAATCGAAAAGGCCACAACAATCCAATAGCTGAAACCGATAATCAACGCGGCACCGAAACTCAACGCCATGCTGCCGCTCATCTGGCGCCGGAGTGCAAAAGGAATGGCGATCAGAACCATCAGCGGCGAGACCCAAGGCAATGCCAGTTTGGACTGGAGATCGACTTCATAGCTTGTCGCGTCCAGCCCCTTATTTTTCATCTCCGAAATTTGCTTTTGTAAGTCAAAATACGTGAATTCCTCTCCTTGTCGCGCCAGTAGTTTGAAATCCTCCGGTGTTTCCGGAATCGGCGGCGCAGCAGTGCTTTTTCGGGTAAATAAATTACCATTCGGCGACAAACGCCATTCCGTGGCTTGCGTGGCTTCCCATCGTTGGCCCGTCCAGCGAGCCGTAGGAATTTCTACCACGCCGCGCAGTGTAAAATCGCGATTGAGCAGAAATATCGTTACGCCGTGCAAGGTGTTTTTGGAGCCGTCGAAATAATTGACATTGATAAAACTGCCTTCTCCCCTGATCCAAATGTCGGCGGTTCCCAAAAGGCTTTGTTGCTGGCGGTTTTTAATCTCGCTTCTATAAATGGTTTGCGCTCGATGAGCGAATAGCGGCGCAATCGATTCGTTCCAGAGAAAGTTGAAGAAGCAGATTAGTACAGAGAGGATGAGGAGCGGGAGCGCCATACGTTGAACGCTGATTCCGCTGGCGCGCATGGCGGTGGTCTCCTGGGTACGCGCCAGCATGCCGAGACAAAACAGAGTAGAAAACAGCGTGGCGAAACCGATCACGCGGGAGAGTAGAAGAGGCGTCTTGTAGAAAAAGTATCGAATAGTGGTGCCGATGGAGGTTCCAGTATCGAACAGGGTGCCGATGCGGTCAAAAAATTCGACAATTAAATACAGCGATGTGATTACCAGAAGGCTGATGAAAAATATACGCAAAAACCCCTGTGCCAAATAGCGGTCGAGGATGCCACCGAGGGGTAATGATTTGACCTTTTCTCGTGTGTCCAAGTTTGCCTTTTCAGGTGCGCCTATGGCGTTTGAGGTTGCCTAGGAGTTGGCCCGTCGCAGTAATCGCCATATCGATTTTGCGTGGTAGCCATAAGGGGGATTCGAGGAGAGCTTTGCGGAAAAAGTGCGTTGCGATGCCGCCGACGACGATATTGGGAAGCCAGAGCGCCGGTACGGGATGGAGCAGCCCCTTATCGCCCAGCGCTTTTCCAAACGAGAGCAATGCGTAATACGTGAGCAGCCAGAATAGGCAAAGCATCAATCCCCATGCGCGGTTCGCTCGGGAGCCGCGCGGCAGGAGAATCAACGACACGCCAAGAAAGCAAAACACCAGCGGAACAAAGCCAAACGAAATCCGCTGATGGAACTCCATACGTTCAGGGATGGCGCTGGTTCCCTGCACCTGTTTCTCGCGAATGGCGCGGACTAACCGACGGATCGACATCTCTTTGGGTCCGGCCTCCTTTCTCCTAATCGGCGCGATGAACTCATCGAGATCGAACTTAAAATCGTATATATTGAATCGAGTCTGACTAAAGCCGAGGCGATTTTTTGCTCGCTCATAAATCGAACCGTCAAAAAGTCGAAGCCCAAATGTTCCCATTTCTTCGTCCGTGGTGATGAGCGCGACTTTGCCCAAGATGATCGCTTCTCCGGCCTCGTTGCGCTTGTCGACGATCAACACGCCTTGCGCGGTATTTCCCGGGGGTATGATTTCTTCGAAGTAAACGAGAATCTTGGAAAAGTCATCATTGAATACTTTTTCTTTCAGCGCGGTGGCTACGCGCCTGGTGGCAATGTTGTAAAGTTCTTTTTTGAGTGCGAGATTAGCCGCTGGGCGCGCAAATAGCGTTAAAAAAAGGGTCGTGGCGCCGATCACAGCCGCGATCGCCATTATAGGCAAAAGAATCTGCGATGGGCTAATACCGGATGCCTTCATGGCAAGGAGTTCCTGGTCACTCGCCAGCCGCCCCAAACCCAAAAGAATCGCCAAAAGAAACGCCATGGGAACGGTCATCTCGAGAAACGTCGGCAGGATGAGCGAGAAAAGTTTGCCGATTTCAAGCAGTGGGACGCCCCGGGTCACTACCAATTCGATGAGTTTCAGAATGCGGGCGATTAAAAGTATGAAAGTAAAAGCTAGAAGGCCGATAAAAAACGGGGGTAGGATTTCCCAGGCGAGACTACGGGAAAGTATTTTTCGCTTCACGGTGCAGGCATGTTATCTGTTGGAGCTTTCATTGTAAAATCCTTTTGCTTTCCCATGAGGTCGCTAGATGGAAAATGACAAGCGTTTGGTTTTTGGCATCCACCCAGTTCTCGAATTGCTGAAAGGGTCCGCGGGCGACGTCGCGGAAGTTCTCCTGGTTTCTGGTGCGGAAGGGGCAGGTGCGAAAATGGTTAACGAGGCGGCGCGGCAATGCGGCGTGGCCGTAAGCCATGTCCATTCAAGGTTAATGGATGAAATGGCCGGCGGAAAAAAGCATCAAGGTGTGATGGCGCAGGTTCGGGGGTCTTGGATTTTGCGCATGCCCGACCTTTTACAACGGCTGGTCCCAGGTCGCGCGCAGGAATGGATTTTGATTTTGGATGGATTGACGGATCCGCGGAACTTCGGCGCTCTTTTACGGACTGCCGAAGCTGTGGGGATCGAGCATATCGTCATCCCCAAGGATCGCGCCGTGGGGGTCACCCCCACTGTCGTTAAGGCTTCGGCCGGTGCGGTGCACCATCTCAAAATTTATCAGGCGACGAACCTGAGGCGTGCGATGGTAAGCCTAAAAGAACATGGATATTGGATGGTGGGATTAGATTTGCAATCGCGTGCCAGTATCTACGAAAAAGCATTTCCGGATAAGCTAGGCATCATTTTGGGTGGCGAGGGACAGGGTATTCGGCCGCTGATCCTAAAAGAATGCGACTTTCACGTTTCCATCCCGATGGCGGGTAAGATTGCTTCCCTCAACGTTGCCGTGGCCGGGGCGGTATTCCTCTACGAGCTAGTGCGCCAAAGCAAGCCATTGACAAAGCCCGGAACTAAGCGGTAATAAAGTATATTTAGGGACAAAACGGGGTAGGGTGCAAAATTGCCCCTTGACATCTATAGTTGAAGGTGTTTTATATACCCGTTTACGGATGGGGGGAGGGCCCCCGTGCAGTCGTTTGCCCTGATGGTTCAGGATCCACACTTATAGACTGTTGATTAATCAGAAATCATCTCTACCGCTGCCGATACAGAGGCAAGTTTAAAGCGTTTTGCCGGCTCGCGAAAGTATGATTTGGACTACGCTGGCGTAGCTCAACGGCAGAGCAGCTGATTTGTAATCAGCAGGTTGTAGGTTCAAATCCTATCGCCAGCTCCAGCTAAACGGGCGGGAGGTCCAGGCAGGCTGATGCAGGGTCAGTATTTGGCAGCGGAGGCTGACGCAAAAAGTGGAGTTCAGGGAGAAGAGGAGAGGTTCCCGAGTGGCCAAAGGGAGCAGACTGTAAATCTGCCGGCGATGCCTTCGAAGGTTCGAATCCTTCCCTCTCCACCAATTTCAGTTTGTGGGAACATTGCGGGAATAGCTCAGTTGGTAGAGCGCGAGCCTTCCAAGCTCGGGGTCGCGGGTTCGAGTCCCGTTTCCCGCTCCAACTCAGGTATTATACAGATGGCAGACAAGGCTGGCGTTTCCCGAGGCTCGGTGTCAACGGCCACAGGCTATAAGCTGTCGACTGATATGCCCAGGTAGCTCAGTCGGTAGAGCACGTCCTTGGTAAGGACGAGGTCGGCGGTTCAATCCCGCTCCTGGGCTTTCGCATGAATCATTGTTTGACGAGGGCAGTGATGTTTCAGAAATCGAATAAAGCTAGTGGAGGGTCTGACCGCCAATTTAATTAGGAGGATGAGATGAGTAAACAGAAATTTGAGCGAAAAAAACCCCATCTGAACATAGGAACCATTGGACATGTGGACCATGGGAAGACGACTTTAACGGCAGCCATCACCAAGGTATTGGAGAAACAAGGTAAAGCCAAGTTCATGGCCTATGACCAAATCGATAAGGCTCCGGAAGAGCGAGAGCGGGGAGTCACTATCAATATCGCTCACGTCGAGTATGAAACCGACAAGCGCCACTATGCCCATGTCGACTGTCCCGGTCACGCCGACTACATTAAAAATATGATCACCGGAGCGGCGCAGATGGATGGGGCCATTCTGGTTGTCTCTGCCGCCGACGGACCGATGCCGCAAACTCGGGAACATATCCTCTTGGCGCGCCAGGTCGGAGTTCCGGCCATCGTCGTATTTCTCAACAAGGCCGATATGGTGGATGACAAGGAGCTTTTGGATTTGGTCGAGCTGGAAGTGAGAGATCTGCTGTCGAAATACAAATTCCCCGGCGACGATATCCCGATTGTCATCGGTAGCGCCCTCAAGGCCCTGGAGGGCGACGCTTCGGAGATGGGCGAGGGGGCGATCCTGAAGCTCATGGATGCGGTGGACTCTTTTATCCAGGAGCCGGTTCGGGCTATCGACAAACCGTTTATTATGCCTGTGGAGGATGTTTTCACAATTAGCGGCCGCGGCACCGTAGTGACCGGTCGTGTCGAGCGGGGCATCATTAAAGTCGGCGAGGAAATTGAAATCGTGGGCTTTAAGCAAACGCAAAAAACCATCGCCACAGGAGTTGAAATGTTCCGTAAGCTTTTGGATGAGGGGCAGGCGGGTGATAATATCGGCGTCTTGCTCCGCGGCACAAAACGTGAGGAGGTCGAACGCGGGCAGGTTTTAGCTAAGCCGGGAAGTATTACGCCACATACCAGATTTAACGCCGAGGCTTACGTTCTAACTAAAGAGGAGGGTGGCCGGCACACTCCGTTTTTTAACGGTTATCGTCCCCAATTCTATTTCCGAACCACGGATGTCACGGGGGTCGTGAAATTGCCGGAGGGCACGGAAATGGTCATGCCCGGCGATAATATCAACGTTGAGATCGAGCTCATTACCCCGGTTGCCATGGAAGATGGATTGAAGTTCGCGATCCGCGAAGGCGGTAGGACGGTGGGCGCCGGAGTGGTGACCAAGATACTCCAGTAACCATGGGCGAAGGAGGTTGAGGTTATGCGTGAGCTCATAGGATTCGCTTGTGATTCATGTAAGCGAAAAAATTATACGACGACGAAAAACAGAAAGAAGACCACGGAAAAACTCGCTCTCAAAAAATTCTGTTCTTCTTGCCGGACGCATACCCTGCACCGCGAGGTAAAGATCTAACGGTAGATCAGGGGTCAGTAGCTCCAATTGGCTAGAGCGCCGGACTCCAAATCCGGTCGTTGCAGGTTCGAGTCCTGCCTGACCCGCCACTTCATTGCGTTGGATAACCTCATGGGGGAATGGATGCAGAAAGTTCAGGAGGGCGTGCGGCACACGACTGTTTTTTTCGAGGAAGCCTGGCAGGAGCTAAAGAAAGTTTATTGGCCGACTCGTAAAGAGACCTATGCGGCGACGCTTGTCGTGATCGTCGTAGTCATATTGATATCGATCTATTTGGCAATCGTGGACCTAGGTCTGACCACGGTCATTCAGATGATCTTTGATTGATCTCCCAGGTTCTGCCCTATGGCGAAGCAATGGTACATCGTTCACACCTTTTCCGGCTACGAGCAGAAAGCCAAAGCCGCTCTCGAGGAACGCGTTCGAGTATTGGGCAAACAAGAGTATTTCGGAGAAATTCTCGTGCCCGTTGAAAAAGTTGTCGAGTTGGTCAAGGGCAAGAAAAAAACTTCCTCACGGAAATTTTTCCCTGGATATATTCTGGTCCAGATGGAGCTGAATGACGAGACTTGGCACGTGGTTAAGGAAACGCCAAAAGTGACGGGATTCGTCGGGGGCAATACCCAACCCTCTCCCGTGAGCGACGAGGAAGTAAGAACGATCACCCAGCAGATGGAAGAGGGAGCGGTCAAGCCCAAACCGCGAGTTCTGTTTTCGGTAGGTGAAAATGTCAAGGTTGTGGACGGTCCGTTTGCTGATTTTAACGGGGTTGTAGAGGAAGTCCGCCCGGATAAAGGTAAACTCAGAGTGCTCATCAGCATCTTTGGCCGCGCCACGCCGGTTGAGCTAGAATTTGTTCAGGTGGAGCGCAACTAATCTTTTTTGAAGGGACACCATGGCGAAAAAAGTCATAGGAGAAGTCAAGCTACAAATTCCAGCGGGCCAGGCCAATCCAAGCCCTCCCGTGGGGCCGGCTTTGGGACAGCGGGGCGTCAATATCATGGAATTCTGCAAGGCATTCAACGCGTCGACTCAATCGCAGCAGGGGATGATCATTCCCGTGATCGTTACCGTCTATGCCGATCGATCCTTCACTTTCATTACCAAAACCCCTCCGGCCTCGGTCTTATTGAAAAAAGCCGCGGGTGTCGAGAAGGGATCATCGGAACCAGGAAAGGCTACCGTCGGAAAAGTAACTCGTTCCCAAATTAGACAGATCGCAGAACTCAAGCTCAAGGATCTCACGGCGAAGGATCTCGCGGCAGCGGAAAAGTCGGTGGAAGGCACGGCCCGCAGCCTCGGGCTGCAGGTCGAGGGCTAGGGGCCGAAGGAGCGGCATGGAGGTTCGCCTCCACCCAAACAGTTCGTCAGTGAAACAACGAGGTCGAGGGAAATATGACCGCAAAGAGTAAAACATATCGAGCGGCACTGGCCAAAGTGGATCGCAATCAACGTTATTTGTTGGAAGACAGTCTTCGTTTGGTGCGTGAGACCGCTCGCGCCAAGTTCAATGAAACGGTGGAATTGGCTGTTAGATTGGGCGTGGATCCGCGCCAAGCGGACCAGAATGTTCGCGGTACGGTGACCTTGCCGCACGGCATGGGGAAGGTGGTTCGCGTGCTCGCGTTTGCCAAAGGGGAAAAGGAAAAAGAGGCTCAAGAAGCCGGTGCGGATTTTGTCGGCAGCGATGAGCTGATCAAGAAGATAAGCGATGGCTGGTTCGAGTTCGATAAAGCGGTGGCGACGCCGGACATGATGGGCGCCGTGGGGCGTATCGGGAAGGTTTTGGGGCCCCGGGGACTCATGCCTAACCCGAGAACGGGCAGCGTGACGCAAGACATCGGCAAGGCAGTCAAAGAGATCAAAGCGGGGAAGCTAGACTATCGAGTGGATAAAGCGGGTATCGTCCATGTTCCTGTGGGCAAAGCCTCGTTCAGCGCGGATCAACTGATCGACAACGCCAAGGCTGTTTTGACGTCGATTCTAAGGGCAAAGCCGGCCTCCGCTAAAGGCAACTATGTTCGGGGAGTGACCATCTCCACCACCATGGGGCCGGGAATTAAGATTGATCTGTCGCAAATTCGCGCGATGGCGGCCTAGGTTTTGAAAACTCGAACAAGGATGAACTAGGGGAGAGAAAAATGGCGGAGTTGGCGATAGCACGGGCAAGCCACGCAGCAAAGGCCGAAACGGTGGCGGCGGTTCATGAGCGGTTGACTTCGGCGAAAATGGCGATCGTTACGCAGTACCGGGGGCTCTCGGTGGCCCAAATGACACGCCTGCGCCGGGAAATTCGGCAAGCTTCGGGGGAATTTCGGGTCATAAAGAACACGCTGGTTCGTCGGGCGCTCAAAGACACGGTTTACGGCGATTTGGAGCGTTTGCTGGAAGGGCCCAACGGCTGGGTGTTCGCCTACGACGACCCAGTGATGCTCTCCAAGGCATTGGTCAAGTTTGCCGGCGACAACGATAAGCTGGCCATCAAAGGCGGCGTCTTTGAGGGGCAGTTTATGGATTCCGCCAAGGTCAAAGTATTGTCTCAGATGCCGAGCAAACAAGAACTGCAGGCCAAATTGCTCGCCACTATGCAGGCTCCGGGAACGCAGCTCGTTCGTCTAATACAGGAACCGGGGTCCCGGGTCGTGAGACTGTTGGAGGCGCTGCGCAAGGGGAAGGCCGATTAAACAAAGATCTTTCAGGTAGAAAATAACTCAAGGGGGAACGTTTTATGCCAGAGGTTTCACGGGAACAGGTCAAGGATTACATCAAGAATATGACGCTGATGGACGCGGCTGCGCTGGTTAAAGAGCTCGAAGAGGAGCTGGGAGTCAGTGCGGCGGCTCCCATCGCTATGGCGGCTGCGGCAGCCGGCCCGGCGGCGGCGGTTGAGGAAAAGACGGAGTTCGACGTCATACTCGCAGAAGCCGGCGAAAAGAAAATTCAGGTCATTAAAGTCGTCCGAGAGCTTACCGGTCTGGGGCTAAAAGAGGCAAAGGACCTCGTCGACGGCGCGCCCAAGCCTGTCAAAGAAGGCGTAGCCAAGGCGGAGGCGGAAAGCGTCAAAAAGAAACTCGAAGAACAAGGGGCGAAGGTCCAGATTAAATAGGTCTTTGGGAATGGGGCTTGGATCGGGTTATCAACGCTGTGCCCCGTCTGACCAACTCCGTGTTTGTCAGTGGGTCGCCGGACTCTAAAGCGATGGGTGCCCGTGACGATCGCCTAGATTTTGCGTTGCCCGCGGTTGCGGTGCGGGCGATCAGTCGCCACAACGGCCCAAGTCGCTTAGTCAACTTGGGCTCAGCTGTTTAAATAAAGGAGCAAGCATGGCATCACAGGTTGCCAATAATTTACGGTTTCGCCGCAGTTTCGGTAGGATCAGAAAAATAATCGAACTCCCTTACTTGATCGAAATTCAAAAAACCTCCTATGATTTATTTTTACAAAAGGATGCACCCGCGACGCAGCGCCAGAGTATCGGCCTGCAAGATGTATTCAAGTCGGTATTTCCCATAAAAGATTTCAACGAAACCGCTTCCCTAGAATTTGTCAGCTACGCTTTGGGTGACCCGAAATACGATGTCGATGAATGCCATCAACGGGGTATGACTTTCGCCGCGCCGTTGAAAGTGACTGTGCAGTTGGTTTTGTGGGATGTCGATCAGCAAAGCGGCGCCCGCAGTATCAAAAACGTCAAGGAGCAGGAGGTCTATTTTGGCGAGATCCCGCTGATGACGACCAACGGAACTTTTATGGTGAATGGCACCGAACGGGTCATCGTCAGCCAGCTTCATCGTTCTCCGGGGGTATTTTTTGAGCACGACAAGGGCAAGACCCACGCCAGCGGCAAACTACTCTACTCGGCGCGGATTATCCCTTACCGCGGTTCGTGGGTGGATCTCGAATTCGATCCCCGAGACATTCTCTACGTGCGCATTGACCGTCGGCGTAAATTTCATGCCACCGTGTTGCTGCGAGCCCTGGGAATGACTACCGAAGACCTGCTCAATTATTACTATAAAAGCGACACTTTCGTTTTCGACGGCCGCAAGCCCGCGTTAATGTTCAATCCGAACCACCTGCTTGGCGCCAAGGTAAGCTCGGACGTGCGTGATCCAAAATCCAACGAGCTGATCGTCAAAGAGGGGAAAAAGTTTACCCGCCCTGTGCTGCGGCAGATGGAGACGGCAAGAATTAAGCAGGTGGCCACCACTTGGGAAGATATTTTGGGTCGAGTGACCGCCCATGATGTTATCGATCCCCATACCAAAGAAGTTCTCGTGGAATGCAATCAGGAGATCACACCGGAACGGTTGGAGCTGATTCGGGAAAAAGGAGTACATCAGATCGACGTGCTGTTTATCGACGAATCCAACATCGGTCCTTATCTGCGCAATACTTTGCTGCAAGACCGCATTCGCTCACCCCAGGATGCGATCGTCGAAATTTACCGCCGCTTACGACCCGGAGATCCCCCGACGGTGGAATCCGCCACCAATTTTTTCAATAATTTGTTTTTCAATCCGGATCGCTACGACTTGTCTAAGGTCGGACGGCTTAAACTGAACCACCGGCTGAAACTCAACGTGCCGTTGGAGCAGGGGACGTTGCGCAAAGAGGATATCCTAGAGGTGGTGCGTTACCTCATGGAGCTCAAGAATGGCAACGGTTCCGTGGATGATATCGACCATCTCGGCAATCGGCGCGTGCGGGCGGTGGGGGAGCTGGTGGAAAACCATTTTCGGGTGGGCTTGGTTCGCATGGAACGGGCCATAAAAGAAAAAATGAGCCTGCAGGATATCGAAACCTTGATGCCTCAGGAGTTGATCAACTACAAGCCCGTTTCGGCGGCGCTCAAGGAGTTTTTTGGTTCTAGCCAATTATCCCAGTTCATGGATCAAACCAATCCGCTTTCGGAAATTACCCACAAGCGGCGCCTCTCGGCGCTTGGACCCGGGGGGCTGACACGGGAACGGGCGGGGTTCGAAGTTCGCGACGTTCATCCAACCCACTACGGGCGCGTCTGTCCCATCGAGACCCCGGAAGGCCCTAATATCGGTTTGATCGCGTCGCTCACCACCTATGCCCGGGTCAATGACTTCGGGTTTATTGAAACTCCTTATCGTGAGGTGGAAAACGGCCGGGTTACCGATCGCATTCGTTACCTTTCCGCTCTCGAAGAGGAAGATCATGTCATCGCGCAGGCAAACGCTCCCATCGATGGCCGGGGCACCTTCACTGTGGATGTGGTCTCGGCGCGCAAGGGCGGCGAATTCGTGATGGCGCGGCCGGAAGACGTCAATTTCATGGACGTCTCGCCCAACCAGCTGGTCAGCGTGGCCGCCTCCCTTATTCCCTTTTTGGAAAACGACGATGCCAACCGCGCGCTCATGGGATCGAACATGCAGCGGCAGGCTGTTCCCCTGCTCCGTACCGAGGCGCCATTCGTGGGAACCGGTATGGAGAAGGTCGTGGCGCGGGACTCCGGCGTTACCGTTGTGGCGCGACGAGACGGAGTGGTGGAAAGTGTCGATTCCACCCGAATCGTCGTGAAGGCCGACAAACCATCGGGCGCGCGCGATACGGGAGTCGACATCTATAATCTCGTCAAGTATCAACGTTCCAATCAAAACACCTGTATCAACCAAAGACCCATCGTGGTGGTTGGTGATCAGGTGACTGCGGGGGATGTCATCGCCGACGGACCCTCCACCGAAATGGGCGAACTGGCGTTGGGGCGTAACGTCCTCGTGGCACTAATGCCGTGGGGCGGGTACAACTTTGAGGACTCAATACTCATTAGCGAGCGTGTCGTCAAAGAGGATATCTACACCTCGATTCATATCGAGGAATTCGAATGCGTTTCCCGCGACACTAAACTCGGTCCCGAAGAAGTAACTCGGGATATTCCCAACGTGGGGGATGAGGCCCTCACCGACCTCGACGAGAGCGGTATAATCCGTATCGGGGCCGAGGTCAAACCTGGGAATATTCTAGTTGGTAAAATTACGCCAAAGGGAGAAAGTCAACTGTCGCCGGAGGAAAAACTGCTGCGTGCCATTTTCGGGGAGAAAGCGGGAGAGGTTCGCGACACTTCGCTACGAGTGCCACCGGGAGTCGAGGGGACGGTGGTCAATGTCCGTATTTTTTCGCGCAAGGGCTTGGGGAAAGACGAACGTAGCAAGGCCATCGAGGACGAAGAGGTCGTACGGCTCAGGAAGGACCAGCATGACGAGGTGCGAATTCTACAAGAAGGGGCGCTGCGGCGACTGAAAAAATTGCTGGTAGGACGGCGTTTGGGGGCCCGTTTGAGCGACGACAGCCGCAAGGTTCTGCTCAATAAGGGTCAGGAAATAACCGAAGCGGACCTCGACCAGCTGCCGATGCCCTATTGGAGTGAAATTCGCGTCGATAACGAGTCGGTGGAAGCGGAGCTCGGTCGCATCGTGGAAAGCACCACCGGACAAGTCACTCTCATTAAGGACCTTTTTGAAGATAAAATCGACAAGCTCAAAGGCGGCGATGAGCTGCCGCCGGGCGTGATCAAAATGGTCAAAGTGTTCGTTGCCATCAAACGCAAATTACAGGTAGGCGACAAGATGGCCGGGCGCCATGGCAACAAGGGGGTGATCTCGCGGATCCTGCCGGAAGAGGATATGCCCTATCTCGAAGATGGAACGCCGGTGGACGTGGTGCTCAATCCCTTGGGTGTTCCCTCTCGAATGAATGTTGGACAGATTCTCGAAGCTCATCTTGGATGGGCGGCGCGCAGCTTGGGACGGCAAATCGACGAACTGTTGCAAGCGCACCGCCAAGATGGGGATACCTTGCGACGGCGATTAAAAGAGTTCCTCAACACTAAGGAAGCCAACGAGCTGATCGATAGCGTCAAAGAAGCGGAGATGCTGAAACTCGCGGAGAAGTATCGCGACGGGGTGCGAATCGCGTCGCCGGTGTTTGATGGCGCGGCGGAAGAGGAGATTTTTAACATGCTGCGCAAAGCCGGGTTGCCGGCGACGGGGCAGGTAACGCTCTATGACGGGCGCACCGGCGAAGCCTTCGACGGCAAAGTGACCGTCGGCGTCATGTACATCATGAAGCTGCATCATCTTGTGGACGACAAAATTCACGCTCGATCCACCGGACCCTACTCTTTGGTTACCCAGCAGCCCCTCGGTGGCAAGGCGCAGTTTGGCGGTCAGCGCCTTGGTGAAATGGAGGTTTGGGCGCTCGAAGCCTACGGCGCCGCCTATACGCTGCAGGAGATGTTGACGGTCAAGTCCGATGACGTGGTCGGGAGAACGCGCATGTATGAGGCGATCGTCAAGGGAGATAATCTGCTCGAACCCGGGTTGCCGGAGTCTTTTAACGTCATGGTCAAGGAGCTGCAGAGTTTGGGACTAGATGTCGATTTAGTCGAGGAAAAATAGGGGACCCTGTCCCCGTGCCGCAATTAACGGAGGTGATGCCTAATGGAAGATCTGTTCAATCTCTTTGAGAAGCCGAAAAATCCATTGAGTTTTAACGCCATCAAGGTTTCTGTTGCCTCGCCGGAAAAGATTCGTTCTTGGTCCCATGGCGAGGTGAAAAAGCCGGAAACCATCAACTACAGGACCTTTAAGCCCGAGCGGGACGGCCTGTTTTGTGCCAAAATCTTTGGGCCTACCAAAGACTACGAATGCAATTGCGGAAAGTACAAGCGCATGCGCCATCGCGGAGTGGTGTGCGAGAAGTGTGGCGTTGAAGTCATTCAATCCAAGGTACGACGCGAACGCATGGGCCATATCGAACTGGCCACGCCTGTGGTGCATATTTGGTTTCTCAAGAGCCTGCCGAGCCGGATTGGCGCCCTGCTCGATATGTCGCTCAAAGAGATTGAAAAAGTCCTTTATTTTGAATCCTACATCGTCGTGGATCCGGGCGAAACACCGCTGCAATACAAAGAGCTTTTGACCGAAGCCCGATATCGCAAGGCGGTGGAAGAGTACGGCGGAAAATTCGTCGCGGAGATGGGAGCCGACGCCGTACGCAAGCTGCTTAAAGCCGTTGATGTGACCAAGCTATCGGAAGAATTACGCGTCGAGATGCGCGAGGCAAACTCCGAAGTCCGGCGTAAAAAAATGGCCAAGCGTTTGAAGGTGATTAATGCTTTCAGGACCTCGGGAAATCGACCCGAGTGGATGGTCCTGGAGGTTATTCCCGTCATCCCTCCCGATCTGCGTCCCCTAGTGCCGCTCGATGGCGGACGTTTTGCGACCTCGGATCTCAATGATCTTTATCGCCGCGTGATTAACCGTAACAATAGACTCAAACGGCTCATGGAACTAAGCGCTCCTGATATGATTATCCGCAACGAGAAGCGGATGTTGCAGGAGTCCGTGGACGCGCTGTTTGACAATGGTCGGCGGGGTCGCGCGATCACGGGGCAAAATCGCCGGCCACTGAAATCGTTGAGCGACATGCTCAAAGGAAAAACAGGACGCTTTCGACAGAATCTACTCGGCAAACGCGTCGACTATTCGGGACGATCGGTAATTGTGGTAGGTCCCGAACTCCGGTTGCATCAGTGCGGCTTGCCCAAAAAAATGGCGCTGGAGCTCTTCAAGCCCTTTATCTACAACAAGCTCGAAGAGCGGGGTCATGTGACCACGATCAAAAGCGCCAAAAAAATGGTGGAGCGAGAGCTTCCCGAGGTCTGGGACATTCTCGATGAAGTGATCCGTGAACATCCGATTTTGCTCAACCGGGCACCGACGCTGCACCGTCTGGGCATTCAGGCATTTGAGCCTATTCTCATTGAAGGCAAGGCCATCCAGCTCCATCCCTTGGTCTGCGCAGCGTACAACGCCGACTTCGACGGCGATCAAATGGCGGTGCACGTGCCCCTGTCCGTGGAAGCGCAGGTTGAAGCTCGCGCGCTTATGATGTCGACCAATAACATTTTATCGCCCGCCAATGGCAAGCCCATCATCGTGCCGACGCAGGACATCGTGTTGGGACTTTATTATATGACGCGAGAGCGGTTGCAGGCCAAAGGAAGCGGCCAGCTGTTTAGCAGCCCCGTGGAAGTCAGAGCGGCCTATGATCAGGATGAGGTGGATTTGCAGGCGCCGGTAACCGTCAGACTCAACGGCGAACGAGTGGATACCACCGTAGGGCGCGTGCTTCTCTATGAGATTGTACCTTCCGTGATTCCGTTCAAAGAGGTCAATCGAGTCATGAAAAAGAAGGAATTGGCAAACCTCATTGACGTCAGCTATCGCTTAGCCGGCAACAAAGCCACAGTGATACTGGCAGACAGGCTGAAAGACGTCGGCTACCGCTATGCCACTAAGGCGGGGATTTCTATTTCCATTAAAGACATGATGATTCCACCGAGCAAAGAGCAGCTGCTCAAAAAAGCCCATGACGACGTGCGGGAGATCCAGGAGCAGTACAAAAACGGCCTCATCACCGACGGCGAGCGCTACAACAAAGTGGTGGACATCTGGGCCGAGGTCACCGACCGTATCGCGGACGAAATGTTACGCGATTTGGGAACGGAAAAAGTAACCGACGAAGCGGGCCGGGAAACTTCGGTGCCGAGCTTTAATCCGATTTTCATGATGGCTGACTCAGGAGCTCGAGGCAGCGCCCAACAGATCCGCCAGCTGGCGGGAATGCGCGGATTGATGGCCAAGCCCTCTGGCGAAATCATCGAGACGCCGATCACAGCTAACTTCCGTGAAGGGCTCACGGTGTTGCAGTATTTCATCTCGACCCATGGAGCGCGTAAAGGTCTCGCCGACACGGCGTTAAAGACGGCAAACTCAGGTTACCTCACCCGTCGGCTGGTGGACGTGGCTCAAGATTCTGTCATCTCCGAACCGGATTGCGGCACCATGGACGGCATTGAAATGACCCCACTGATGGAGGGGGGTGAAATTATTGAGCCCTTGGGCGACCGTGTTCTCGGTCGGGTTGCTCTTGAGGACGTGAAGGATCCGTTCACAGGCGACGTAATTGTCAAAGCCAATGAGGAAATTAATGAAGACCTGGTGCAGCGCGTCGAAGAGGCCGGCTTGGAGCGAATCAAGATTCGATCGGTTTTGACCTGCGCCTCGCGGCGGGGGGTTTGTGGCATGTGCTATGGTCGGGATCTCGGGCGAGGCCATATGATTAATCTGGGGGAGGCCGTCGGAGTTATCGCCGCCCAATCCATCGGCGAACCGGGTACGCAGCTAACCATGCGGACCTTTCATATTGGAGGAACGGCGAGCCGTCGTGCAGAACAAACTACGTTGGAATCTCGTAACGATGGGTTCATAAAGTTTGCCAATGTCACCACGGTCGCCAACAAAGAGGGTGATCTCGTGGTCATGAATCGCAACGGAGAAATTGCCATAGTCGATTACCCCGAGGGTGAAAAAGGCAGGGAGAGAGAAAGAGAGCGATACCCCGTAGTCTATGGAGCTAAGCTTAAAAAGAAAGACGGGGCAAAAATCAAGGCCGGCGAACTCTTGGCGGAATGGGATCCTTACACCATCCCCATTCTGACGGAAGTCGGGGGAGAGATAAAATTCGGAGATGTGATCGAAGGCGTGACCATGGAAGAGAAGGTTGATGAGCGAACCGGTCTCTCAACCAAGGTTCTCATTGACTCCAAAGATGTGGAAAAGCGACCCCGTATCTCTATCAAGGACGTGGGGGGGCAAACTGCGCGCCTCACGGTGACATCGGAAGCCCGTTACCTTTTGCCGGTTGGCGCCCATATCAACGTCCAAGAGGGGCAAACGGTCTTTGCCGGCGATGTGTTGGCGAAAATACCGCGCGAGACGACGAAAACCAAAGATATCACTGGCGGACTGCCGCGAGTGGCCGAGCTTTTCGAAGCCCGCAAACCGAAGGAGTTTGCGGTGATCAGTGAAATCGATGGCGCGATTTCCTTCGGCAAGGATACCAAAGGCAAGCGCAAGGTCATCGTCACGCCTGATGTCGGCGAGCCCAGGGAATATTTGATACCCAAGGGAAAGCATATCAGCGTTCACGATGGCGACCGCGTCCGAGCCGGAGAGGCCTTGATGGACGGCTCCTCCAACCCCCATGACATTCTCAATATTCTCGGGGAAAAAGCCCTGGCTAAGTATTTAGTCGACGAAGTGCAGGAAATCTACCGATTGCAGGGCGTGCGGATCAACGACAAGCATATCGAGGTCATCGTCCGGCAAATGCTGCGCCGAGTGAGGATTAAAGAGGTGGGAAATTCCGAATTTCTGGTGGGAGATCAGATTGAAAAATGGCGCTTCGATGAGGAGAATCAGCGAGCGATTGGCGAGGGAGGTAAGCCAGCCGTAGCGGAACCTTTGCTTTTGGGTATAACGAAGGCGTCGCTTTCGACGGAGAGCTTTATCTCGGCGGCCTCTTTTCAGGAAACCACCAAGGTGCTCACCGAGGCGGCGATTCACGGAAAAATCGATCTCCTCTGCGGTCTCAAGGAGAACGTCATCATGGGCCGTCTCATTCCCGCCGGAACCGGCGTGGGGATGTACAGCAACGCCGAAATCGAAATCGAGGAACCCGAGGGCGTTGATGGGGAAATTCCTGAAGCCGCGGAGGCCTAATCCTTTGACAAGGGAAGATTTATTTGTTAATAACAAAGTTTTTCTAAAGTATATAGCCAAAACCTGTACTTACCGCATCACATTTAGCGAGCAGTGAGAATTTATGCCTACAATCGGCCAATTAGTGCGCGATAGCCGGGAGAAACAACGGCGCAAAAATACCGCACCCGCCCTGCAGGGTTGCCCGCAGAAACGAGGGGTGTGCACGCGCGTGTATACCTCGACGCCGAAAAAGCCAAACTCCGCTTTGCGCAAAGTGGCCCGTGTGCGGCTGACCAACGGTATCGAAGTGACGTCCTACATTCCCGGCGTCGGGCATAATCTGCAGGAGCATTCCGTGGTGCTCATCCGTGGCGGCCGGGTCAAGGATCTCCCCGGAGTTCGCTACCACATCATACGCGGGACATTGGATTCCATTGGAGTTCAGGAGCGGCGACAGGGGCGTTCGAAATACGGGGCGAAAAGGCCGAAATAGATTATGCCGCGCAAAGGGGAAGTTCGTAAAAGAGAAGTTTTACCGGATCCCAAGTATGGGGACAAGCTGGTGACGAAGTTTGTTAATACCATTATGAGCCAAGGAAAAAAGAGCGTTGCGGAAAGCATCTTATACCAATCCTTGGACATCGTTACGGCCAAAACCAAAGAGGACTCTCTCGGTGTTTTCAAGCGGGCCATTGAAAATACCCGGCCAACGGTTGAAGTTCGCTCGCGCCGCGTCGGCGGGGCGACCTATCAGGTGCCGGTGGAAGTACGGCCTCAACGGCGGCTCTCCCTTAGCATGCGTTGGTTGATTCAGGCAGCGCGGGATCGCGGGGAAAAGTCCATGGAGGAAAAGCTAGCCGCGGAGATCATCGACGCCGCCAACAATCGAGGTACGGCGATTAAGAAAAAGGAAGATACGCATCGAATGGCGGAGGCCAACCGCGCCTTCGCGCATTATCGGTGGTAGCAAAGAAGAAACGTAGTTAGAAAAAGGAGGCGGTTCAACCGCCTCCTTTTTTTCCCGCAAAGACTGCAATGGCACGAACCGTTCCACTAGAAAGAACTCGAAATATCGGCATCATGGCTCACATCGATGCCGGTAAGACGACGACCACCGAGCGAATTCTATACTACACGGGGATCAACTATAAGCTCGGCGAGGTGCACGATGGGACGGCGACCATGGATTGGATGGTGCAGGAACAGGAACGCGGTATTACGATCACTTCGGCGGCCACCACCTGCTTATGGAAGGATCACCGAGTCAATATTATCGACACGCCGGGCCACGTCGATTTTACCATTGAAGTGGAGCGTTCCCTGAGAGTGCTTGATGGAGCCGTGGCCGTATTTTGTTCCGTGGGAGGCGTGGAACCGCAAACCGAAACCGTTTGGCGCCAAGCCGACAAATACGGCGTCCCGCGTATTGCCTTTGTCAACAAAATGGATCGGCTGGGCGCTGATTTTTTTCGCGTGGTACAGATGATTCAAGATCGACTCGGCGCGCGGCCTGCAGTACTCCAGCTCCCCGTCGGGGCGGAGGAAAAATTTGCCGGAGTTCTCGACTTGATCTCCATGAAAGCGGTGGTATGGGAAGACGAGAGCCTAGGTGCCAAGTTTCGCACAGAGCCGATCGCGGAGGATCTCAAGGCCCAAGCCGAGGAGCACCGGGAGAAACTCTTGGAAGCGGCGGCGGATTGCGATGAAGCCGTAATGGAAAAATATTTGGAAGGAAAGGAAATCGGCGAAAGCGAACTCAGGATGGCGCTTCGCAAAGGTGCGCTGGCCCTCAAGATCGTGCCGATCCTTTGTGGTTCGGCTTTCCGCAACAAGGGGGTTCAGCTCTTGCTGGATGCGGTGGTGGACTTTCTGCCATCGCCCACGGATATTCCGGCTGTCAAGGGTTCGAACCCGTGGAACCAAGAGGAAGAAACGCGACCGGCGAGCGACGAGGGGCCCTTCTCAGCTCTTGCGTTTAAAATCATGACAGATCCCTATGTGGGGACGTTGAGCTTTTTTCGGGTATATTCCGGGTCCCTGACTTCCGGGGCGAGCGTCTACAATTCCACCAGGGGCAAACGGGAGCGAATCGGCCGTCTGCTCAAGATGCACGCCAACAAGCGAGAGGAAATCAAAGAGGTTTACGCCGGTGATATCGCGGCTGCCGTGGGATTAAAGACGGCGACCACGGGGGACACGCTCTGTGACGAAAAACAGGCGATCGTTTTAGAATCCATCGATTTCCCGGAACCGGTCATATCCATCGCCATCGAGCCCAAAAGCAAAGCGGATCAGGAACGACTCGGCCTGTCGCTGCAAAAGCTCGCCACCGAAGACCCTTCGTTCAAAGTCCGCACCGATGAAGAAACCGGGCAAACTATTATTTCCGGTATGGGCGAGCTGCACTTGGAAATTATCGTGGATCGTTTGCTGCGCGAATTTAACGTTGGCGCCAATGTGGGTAAACCCCAGGTGGCCTACAAAGAAACCATTCGCAAGGCAGTGGAGCAGCAGGGCAGGTTTGTGCGACAAACCGGCGGTCGCGGCCAGTATGGGGATGTCTGGATCAAATTGGAGCCCCAGCAACCCGGCACGGGATTCGAGTTTGTGGATGCCGTCAAAGGAGGCGCCATTCCTCGAGAATATATTCCGGCGGTGGAAAGAGGCGTTCGTGGGGCCACCGAAAACGGCGCCCTGGCGGGCTATCCAATAGTCGATGTGAAAGTCACTTTGTTCGATGGTAGCTACCACGATGTCGACTCCTCAGAAATCGCGTTTAAGATCGCCGGTTCCATGGCGTTCAAGGAAGCAGCGCGCAAGGCGCAGCCGGTTCTCCTCGAGCCGCTCATGTCCGTGGAGGTGGTTGTTCCGGAGGATTTCATGGGAGAGGTGATCGGGGATATTAGCGCGCGACGCGGTAAGGTTTTGGGGATGGAGACGCGGCCAGCCGCTCAAGTGATCGATGCCCGCGTGCCTCTGGCGCAAATGTTCGGCTATGCAACGGACCTGCGCTCCATGACGCAGGGCAGAGCCACCTATACGATGCAGTTCTCGCATTACGACCCCGTGCCGGCGGCTGTTGCAGAGGGCATCATTGCCAAGTTTGATGGCAGGTCGGATGAGAATTTATGAACGAGAAGATCAGAATTCGGCTTAAAGCTTACGACCATCGGGTTCTCGACCAATCGGTGGGAGAAATTGTCGAAACGGTCAAACGCACCGGTGGCAGAGTGGCCGGCCCCATTCCATTGCCTACGCGCATTGAGCGCTTTACGGTGAACCGGTCACCACATGTCGACAAGAAGTCGAGAGATCAGTTTGAAATCAGGACCCACAAGCGGCTTCTCGACATTCTAGAGCCGACTCAGCAGACTATTGATGCGCTGGGGAAACTGGACATCGCCGCCGGTGTCGATGTGGAAATCAAGCTCCAGTAAGCAAGAGGAAAAATACCGCGGCATGACCGAGTTGCCGCTGGGAAGTTTATTATGACAGGGCTAATCGGAAAAAAAGTTGGCATGACGCAGTTCTATAATAGCGAGGGAAGCGTTATCCCGGTTACGGTAGTGCAGACCGGTCCCTGCATAGTCGTGCAAAAAAAAGAAAGCGCCAAAGATGGCTACGAAGCACTGCAGGTAGGGTTTGGCGGTAAAAAGAGCCAGCGGGTCAACAAACCGAATCAAGGCCACATGGCGAAGGCGGGCAAAGGGGCTTTCGAAATTCTGAGAGAGTTCCGCCTCGATGATGTATCGCAGTATGAAATCGGCCAGGAGATTAAAGTCGCGGATTTGTTCAAGGTGGGAGACCGCATCGATGTTTCGGGGATTTCCAAGGGACATGGCTTCACGGGAGTGATCAAGCGTTGGTCTTTTGCCGGGTTTCCGGGTTCCCATGGCACCCATGAGTATTTTCGCCATGGGGGTTCCATCGGCAACCGATCGTATCCCGGGCGCGTCCGTAAGGGGAAAAAAATGGCGGGTCATTGGGGTAACGAGCGGGTCACCATACAGAATCTTGAAGTCATTGACATTCTTCCTGAAGAAAATCTGATGTTGGTTAGAGGTGCGGTTCCTGGGGCCAAACATGGGGTGGTGATCGTGCGGCCCGCGGTGAAAAGGTAAGGCTTATGGAAGTCCACGTCGTTCAACCTGAGCTCAATCAGGCGATATTCGGAGTAAAGACCCGCTTGCCCCTGCTCCATCAAATGGTCGTGATGCAGCTAGCAAATCGCCGCGCCGGTAGCGCAGCAACCAAGTCCAAGGGGTTTGTGCGCGGCGGCGGCAAAAAACCCTGGCGCCAGAAAGGTACGGGTCGGGCGCGGGCGGGCAGTAATCGCTCGCCGATATGGGTCGGCGGCGGGACGACTTTCGGTCCCCAGCCGCGCGATTATTCTTATCGCCTGCCGCGCACGGCGCGACGCAGAGCGCTGCTCTCGGCGCTCAGCCTCAAGCACCGGGACGGAAAGGTCATCGTTGTCGACCGGCTCGAGCCCGAGGAAGCAAAAACTAAGATCATGGTCAAGGCCCTGGCCGAACTCCAGGTGCAAAGCGCTCTGATCATCATCACGGATGCCAATGAAAAAATTGAGCGCTCATCCCGCAATCTCCCCAAGATCAAAGTACTGCGGGTAGAGGGTCTGAATGTTTATGATCTGCTGCGCTATGAACACTTGATTTTGACCGAAGACGCCCTCAAAGCGCTGCAGGCAAGGTTAGCCGTATGAAGGGTCTGCAGGATATTATTCGAGCGCCGTTGATATCGGAAAAAGGTTCGCTGTTAACCGAGAACGCGAACCAGTTCTCGTTTAAGGTTCGTCCGGACGCCAACAAGATTGAGGTCAAGTCTGCCGTTGAGACCCTGTTCAAGGTCAAGGTGGTTAAAGTTCGCATGGCGCGCTATCTGGGCAAGTTGCGGCGCGTCGGCAAATCCATGGGACGCCGACCGCAATGGAAGAAAGCATACGTAACATTGAAGGATGGCGATAAAATCGACTTTTTCGGCGGCGCGTAAAGAGAATTAAAAATGGCGATCAAGAACTACGAGCCAACGTCCCCAGGCATGCGGTTTCGCACCGGCCTGACGTTTGAAGAAGTTACCAAGACAAAGCCCGAAAAAGGGCTGCGCGAATCGCTGAAACATAGCGGCGGGCGTAACAACACGGGACGCGTAACCGCGGATCACCGCGGCGGTGGGCATAAGCGTTTGTATCGCTTGATCGATTTCAAGCGCGACAAGAAAAACGTGCCGGCCAAAGTGGAAGCCATAGAATACGACCCCAACCGCTCGGCGCGCATCGCCTTGCTCTGTTATGCCGATGGCGAACGACGCTATATTTTAGCACCGGACCGGCTCGAGGTGGGGGCGTCGGTGATTGCCGGCGACGACAACATCGATATTCAGCCGGGCAACTCGCTTCCCCTGAAGTTTATTCCAGTGGGAACCATGGTGCATAACGTCGAACTGAAGATCGGCAAAGGCGCCCAACTCGTCCGCAGCGCCGGATCAGGTGCCCAGCTGATGGCCAAAGAAGGGAGCTACGCTTTGGTGAAACTTCCTTCGGGTGAACTGCGTTACGTGTTGGCGGAGTGCCGCGCGACGGTGGGGCATGTGGGCAACGCAGACCAGGAAAATATTTCGTGGGGGAAGGCGGGGCGCATGCGCTGGCTCGGAAGACGGCCGACGACTCGGGGCATCGCAAAGAACCCCGTGGATCATCCCCACGGCGGGGGTGAAGGTCGATCCAAAGGCAATCACCCGATGACTCCCTGGGGAAAGCCGACCAAAGGTTACAAAACTCGAAAGAACCACGCCACCGACAAATATATTGTGATGGGGAGAAAGGCGAAATAACCATGGCGCGTTCGGTCAAAAAAGGACCCTTCGTCGACGAGCATCTGACAAAGAAGGTCGCGGCGATGAATGAGAATCGCCAGAGGCAAGTGATTCGTACCTGGTCCCGGCGTTCCACGGTTACGCCGGAGATGGTGGGGCACACCATGGGCGTCCATAACGGGAGAAAATTCATTCCCGTTTTCGTCACAGAGAATATGGTAGGTCACAAGCTGGGCGAATTCGCTCCAACTCGGACCTTTTTCGTTCATTCCGGCGATCGCAAGGCGGAGGCGAAAGAAACTGTGGCGGCGGCCCCGGTGGCGGCTCCGGGAGCAGCTCCGGGAGCGGCTCCGGCGGCAGTTCCCAGGCCTGCTGTGCCCCCCGCGGCTAAAACTTAGCCGAGCGGCTAAGGGGCGATCACCGGAGCGAATTTCGCGAGGGAAAAAAGTAAAACTAGGTCAGAGAAATTATGGAAGCGCGCGCGATCACAAAATTTGTTCGTCTCTCGCCCAGAAAAGTGAGGCTAGTTGCCGATCAAATTCGTGGCAAAGGAGTCGAGGATGCCCTCGCGATCCTAAAGTTTGTTCCCAAGCGCTCGGCCGGCATCGTGACAAAAACCTTGCGAACGGCGGTGGCAAACGCGGAGAACACGCAGAGTGTCGATGTGGATCGCCTGTTTATAAAGCAGGTTAAGGTCGACGAAGGAGGCATGTGGAAGCGATTTATGCCGCGCGCCCAGGGGCGCGCAACCCGCATCCGCAAGCGGCTGAGCCACATCACCATCGTCTTGGATGAAGCCGATGAGAGGAGTTGAAACCTGATGGGTCAAAAAACGCATCCAAGGGTGTTTCGTCTCGGTGTGATCGAAACCTGGGACTCCAAATGGTATTCCCGGCATGATTACTCTAAGCTGCTCCATGAAGACTTTCGGGTCAAGAAATTTCTCAAGAGTCGTCTCTACCACGCGGGTATTTCCCGTATCGAGATCGAACGGGCGGCGAACAAGGCCAAGATCAATATTCACACGGCCCGTCCCGGGATCGTCATCGGGAAAAAAGGCGCGGAGATTGAAAAACTGAAGGATGAAATCGCAAAATTGACGGGTCGAGAGGCCTACATTAACATCCATGAGGTGAGACGCCCCGATCTTGATGCCCAGTTGGTTTCCGAGAATGTGGCGCTGCAATTGGAACGGCGCGTAGCGTTCCGGCGGGCGATGAAGGAGAGCGTTTCCCGGGCCATGCGTATGGGCGCGCAGGGGGTAAAAATTCAGTGCGCAGGTCGCTTGGGCGGAACGGAAATCGCCCGCACGGAATGGTATCGCGAAGGGCGAGTCCCCCTGCACACGTTACGGGCGGACATCAGCTACGGATTTGCCGAGGCCCGCACGACGTACGGGGTGATCGGGGTCAAGGTTTGGATCTTTCGTGGCGAAGTTTTGACTGAAGAAGAAGAGCAACAGAAAGCGATGCTGGGGGGGTAAAACAGTCTCGAGTCTCGGGTATGGAGTCTCGAGTTGATTCAACAACTGAAACTGCATGAGCTATGCTGGAACCGAAAAAAGTAAAATATCGCAAGCAACAAAAAGGACGCCGTCGCGGCACGGCGCACCGAGGCTCCTCTCTCGCTTTCGGCGAATACGGTCTTAAGGCGGTGGAACGGGGCTGGATGAGCGCAAGAGAAATCGAAGCGGCCCGCGTTGCTTTGACACGTTATCTCAAGCGCGGCGGCAAGGTCTGGATTCGAATTTTCCCGGACAAGCCGCTGACCAAGAAACCGGCCGAGACCCGCATGGGAAAAGGCAAGGGCTCACCGGAAATATGGGTTGCGGTCATACAGCCGGGGCGAATATTGTTCGAGATGGAGGGGGTTGAAGCGCCGCTGGCAAGGGAGGCCTTTCGCTTAGCAGGGCATAAACTTTCCATTGCGACGATGTTTGTAGAACGGAGAGGAGGGGTGGCGCATGGAAGCTAAAGAATTGCGCGACATGAGCAGGGACGATCTTATGAGGAGGCGCGCTGAGTTGCGCGAAGAAGTGGGTCATTTGAAGCTTAAGCGTGCCACGAGCCGATTGGAAAACCCGATGAAGTTACGCGAAACCAAGCGGGATCTTGCGCGTGTGGAAACCGTTCTGAGAGAAAAAGCGCCTCAGGGCAAGGAAAGCATGGTATGAACACAATAGGGCTGCGAAAAGAGCGCCGTGGCGTGGTGGTGAGCGACCGTATGCAAAAAACCGTAGTGGTGGCGGTTGAGCGAACCGTCAAGCATCCCAAATATAAGAAATACCTGAAGCGCCGAAACCAATTCAAAGCGCATGATGAGAAGAATCAATGCCATGTGGGAGATCGCGTGCTCATAGTCGAGTGCCGACCGCTAAGCCGGGACAAGCGCTGGCGCGTCAGCCAAGTCTTGGACCGCGCCAAGACGGTGGCTGGACAAATCGGAGACGGCGAAGCGCCGGCGACAGCTTAATTTGGCGGTTGAGGTTGAATCATGATCCAGACGAGAACGGTATTGGATGTAGCGGATAACTCCGGGGCGCGCAAAGTCCAGTGCATCAAAGTCCTAGGGGGCAGCAAACGCAGGTACGCCTCCATCGGTGATATTATCGTGGTGTCCGTCAAGGAAGCCATACCCAACGCCAAGGTTAAAAAGGGGGATGTGATGAAGGCCGTGGTGGTGCGAACGGCAAAGGAAACAGGGCGATCGGATGGCACCTACATTCGTTTTGACAACAACTCGGCGGTGTTGATCGATAATCAAAAGGAACCGGTAGGCACCCGAATATTTGGGCCGGTGGCTCGCGAACTGCGGGCGAAAAAATTTATGAAGATTATCTCACTGGCTCCGGAAGTGCTTTAGAGCGGGAAGGCGAGGGGAAGGCGCTCGTGCAGATTCGTAAGAATGATAGCGTTATGGTGGTGGCGGGTAAAGAGAGGGGAAAAACCGGCAAGGTTCTCCGGGTCATCCCCGAGAAGGATCAGGTCATTATCGAACGGGTGAACCTGGTCAAGCGACATACGCGACCGAGGGGTCCGCAGCAGCCGGGAGGGATCGTGGAGAAAGAAGCCTCCATTCGGGCTTCCAATATTATGATGATGTGCGATAAGTGCAACGCGCCGGTGCGGGTCGGGCGCAAAATGTTAACGGATGGCAAGAAAATACGCGTCTGCCGGCGCTGCGGCGAAACCCTTGAATAATGGAGCGGGCATGGCACGCCTGAAGGAAAAATATAGGAATCAAGTTATCGCCGAAATGATGAAAGAGTTCGGTTATAAAAACCCAATGCAGGTGCCGCGCTTGGAAAAAATTACGCTGAACATAGGGGTTGGCGAGGCAACGCAGAACATCAAAGCCATCGACAGCGCGGTCGCTGACCTGGTGGCGATCACCGGTCAAAAGCCCGTAGTGACCCGCGCCAAAAAGGCCATCGCCAATTTTAAATTGCGCGAAGGTGTTCCGATCGGCTGTATGGTGACGTTGCGGCGCGATCATATGTATGAGTTTCTCGATCGACTGATTCATGTGGCGCTGCCAAGAGTCCGGGATTTTAAAGGGATTTCTGACCGCTCGTTCGACGGCCGGGGCAACTATTCTTTGGGCCTGAGAGAGCAAATTATGTTTCCCGAGATCCAAGCCGACAAGGTCGAAAAACCCCGGGGATTGACCGTGTCTATCACCACGACCGCGAAGACGGATCAAGAAGCCAGGGCGCTGCTCAGGTTCATGGGCATGCCGTTTGCCGGATAGGTAGTAAGGGAGAAATCCATTGGCCAAAAAGTGTCTGCGAATTAAGGCTGAAAGGCCGAATAAATTCAAAGTGCGGGAATATAATCGTTGTCCCCTCTGCGGCCGGGCGCGGGCTTTTTACCGGCGCTTTCGCATGTGTCGCCTCTGCTTGCGCGACCACGCGCGTAAGGGACATATCCCCGGACTGATCAAGGCTAGCTGGTAAACTGGGGAGAGCACAATGGGAATGACAGATCCGATCGCGGACATGTTGACGCGTATTCGCAACGCCGCCAGGGCACGACATCAAAAAGTCGCGATTCCTTGGTCGCGATTAAAAGAAAATATTCTCAAGGTTTTAATAGAAGAGGGTTATCTCCTGGAGTTTAAAAAGGCCAAAGCCCCGGAAGGAGGAGGGGAAGTGCTGGTAGTGGAGCTCAAGTTCGATCGGGATAATCAGCCTATTATTACCGGCTTGAAACGAGTCAGCAGTCCGGGTCGCAGAGTTTATGTCGGCGCCCAAGAGGTTACGCCGATCCGCAAGGGCTTGGGGATTAGCGTTCTATCGACTCCGAAAGGGATTTTGGTGGACCGTGAAGCGCAAAGGGCAAGGGTGGGAGGAGAGCTCATCTGCTCGGTGTGGTAACTCAAAGCGAGGTGTAAATTGTCGCGTATTGGAAAGCTGCCGATTACGATTCCTTCTGGAGTTAAGGTGACGGTGGATGCGGATCAGGTCCGCGTCGAAGGTCCCAAAGGGAAACTCCAGGCCGCGCTGCCTGCAGGAGTCAATGTCAATGTGGCAGGAAACATCGTGCAGGTGGCAAGAGCGGTCGAAGAAAGGAAAACGCGGGCGTTGCATGGGCTAACGCGTAAGTTAATCGCCAATATGGCCCAAGGGGTGAGCCAGGGGTTTAGCCGCGTTTTGGAAATTCACGGCGTTGGCTACCGCGCTGAAGTCAAAGGGCAGGAAATTCATATGACTTTGGGATACTCCCACCCCGTGGTTTTTTCACTGCCTGCGGGCGTGACGGCGTCGGTGGAACGGCAGGTCGTCATTACCCTCAACAGCTCGGATCGCCAGTTGTTAGGCGAGATGGCGGCCAAGATCCGGAGTCTTCGGCCCCCTGAACCCTACAAAGGCAAGGGGATTAAATATCGCGAAGAGTTTATTCAGCGCAAGGCCGGAAAGGCCGTGGGTTCGGCCGCCGGCTAATAGTGCGTCGTTGAGGACAAAATGGCTAGTTATCATAGAACGGTCGGGCGGACACGGCGCCAAGAGCGCGTTCGCAAAAAAGTAAAGGGAACCGATACACGGCCGAGAATTTGTGTGTTTCGCAGCGGCAAGCACACCTACGCACAGGTGATCTCGGACGATAGCGGCGTGACTTTAGCCTCCGTATCGACGCTCGCGGGCGATCAAGCGAGGGAGGCGAAACCGCACCGCGGCGTGGAGGCAGCTAAGCAGATCGGCCTGGCTTTGGCAAAAATCTGCAAGGAAAAAAATATCATCGAGGTCGTATTTGATCGCAATGGATTTCTTTTCCACGGGCGCGTCAAAGCAGTGGCGGATGGAGCCCGCGAAGGCGGGTTAGTATTTTAACGTTTTTTGGAACGTGAGGTTGCTTTGGAACGAATCGATCCACAAGGTTTGGAATTAAAAGAAAAAGTGGTGCATATCAACCGGGTGGCCAAAGTCGTCAAGGGTGGCCGACGTTTCAGCTTTAGCGCGCTGGTGGTGGTGGGCGATAATCATTCCCTCGTCGGTTGTGGGCTCGGCAAAGCCAAAGAAGTGCCGGAGGCGATCCGCAAAGGGTTGGAGCAGGCGAAAAAAAACCTGATCCGTGTGCCGGTGATGGACGGGACGATACCGTTCGAGGTGACCGGCCGGTTCGGCGCAGGCTATGTCATTTTAAAGCCCGCCTCCAATGGAACGGGCGTCATCGCGGGCGGCGGCGTGCGCGCGGTGGTGGAGGCCTCGGGGATTCAAAACGTGTTAACCAAGTGCATCGGTTCCAATAATCCCCATAATATGGTCAAAGCGACCTTTGCGGCGCTGCAAGATCTCAAGGCCCCTGAGGAAATTGCGGGTCGACGCGGCAAAGAGTTGTCGGAGATTCGCTCATGACAAAACTCGATGATTTGAAACCGGCGCCCGGCGCGAATCGTAAACGCAAGCGGGTTGGCAGGGGAGATGGTTCGGGCCATGGCAAAACTTCCTGCCGCGGGCACAAAGGCCAGGGGGCTCGATCCGGCGGTGGAACCCGGCCGGGTTTCGAAGGCGGCCAGATGCCACTTCAACGCCGGATACCCAAGCGTGGTTTCCATAACCCATTTCGCACTGAGATGGCGGTAATCAATCTCCAGCAATTGGAATCTTATGCTTCCGGAAGCGAAGTCACCCCCGAGTCGCTGGTTGAGCGCGGATGGGTGAGCGGAAAACACAAGAAAATTAAAATCCTGGGCGATGGCTCGTTAACCAAAGCGCTGACAGTCAAGGCGCACGGCTTTTCTGCCAGGGCCAAAGAGAAAATCGAAGCCTGCGGAGGAAAAACGGAGTTAATCGAAATCTATGCTTGAAGGGTTTCAGAACGCCTCGAGGGTGCCCGAGCTCAGGCGTCGGGTGCTTTTTACGTTGGCGATGCTTGCTGTCTATCGGCTCGGGGTCCATGTGCCGACTCCGGGGATCGATCGCCAGGCGATGGCGGCTTTTTTTGAGCAGCAAAAAGGGAACCTCTTGGGTTTCCTCAATCTTTTCTCGGGCGGCGCTCTGGAACAGTTTTCGGTTTTCTCCTTGGGTATCATGCCTTACATTAGCGCTTCCATTATTCTTCAGCTCTTGACGGTGGTCTTCCCCTATCTCGAAAGACTTTCCAAAGAAGGCGAGGTGGGACGGCGGAAAATCACCCAGTACACGCGCTACGGCACCGTACTGCTCTCGATTGTCCAGGGCTTGATGATCAGCATTGGTCTGGAAGGAACCCAGGGCCCGGGGGGTCATAGTCTGGTTTTACATCCCGGTTGGGAGTTTCGACTGATGACCGTCGTCACCCTGACCTCGGGCACCGCTTTTATCATGTGGTTGGGCGAGCAGATCACCGAGCGCGGCATCGGTAACGGCATATCGCTGGTCATTTTCGCAGGAATCGTGGCGGGGCTTCCATCGGCCATTATCACAACGTTTCAGTTTGTGCGCGAGGGGGAAATGGGAGTATTGATCGCCCTGCTTATACTGGTTCTCAGCGTCGTGGTCGTTGGCGCGATTATCTTTGTGGAGCGGGGCCAGCGCCGTATTCCCGTTCAATACGCCAAGCGAGTGGTAGGGCGAAAAATGTATGGCGGCCAGAGTTCCCATCTGCCGCTCAAGGTCAATACGGCCAACGTCATACCGCCGATTTTTGCTTCCTCTCTGCTCATTTTTCCTGCAACCATGGCGCAGTTTGCCAACTATCCATGGGTTCAATCGGTGGCCAGCTATCTCGCTCCCGGGCAATGGCTGCATGATCTGGCGTTTGCCGGGCTGATTATTTTTTTCGCATTCTTTTATACGGCCATCGTTTTTAACCCGGTGGATGTCGCAGAGAACATGAAAAAGTTCGGCGGCTATATCCCTGGGATTCGACCAGGGCAAAAAACCGCAGAATTTATCGAAAGGGTGCTTTCACGGATAACTCTCAGCGGCTCGATCTACCTCGTGATCGTCTGTCTTTTGCCGACGATGCTGATCGGCCAATTTAACGTTCCCTTCTATTTCGGTGGCACGGCACTGTTAATCGTCGTTGGTGTCGCACTGGACACGGTGGCGCAAATCGAGACGCACTTAATCAGCCGTAACTACGAAGGATTCATGAAGCGGGGACGGCTGAGGGGGAGAAGGGGTTAGCGGTTTGAGTGGTGCAATTCGCGTTGTTTTGCTGGGCCCTCCGGGAGCTGGCAAAGGGACCCAGGCAAAGCTGATATTGGAAAAATTTCAGCTCTGTCAAATATCGACAGGAGATATTTTGAGAAATGCGGTGGCCCATCAAACCCCATTGGGCCGGCAAGCCGAAGAGTATATCAAGGCGGGGGCGCTGGTCCCCGACAGCCTTATCGTCAACTTGGTCGGTGAGCGATTGCAGGAGAGGGATTGCGAAAAAGGGTTCGTGTTGGATGGATTTCCCCGCACCATTGCCCAGGCTCAGAGTCTGGAGGGGATACTTAAAGAAAGAGCGTTGGCGCTGGACTGCGTTCTAGCGATACGAGTGGCCCGTGACACCATCATTCAGCGGCTGGCTGGGCGTCGAACTTGCAAAGCTTGCGGCACGCTCTTTCATTTGATTTTCGATCCACCGAAGAAAGCAGATCGATGCGACAAATGCGGCGGCACGCTGTTTCAACGGGAAGATGACTGTGAAGAGACCATTGCCGCGCGCTTGAACGTCTATGACCGACAAACCTCCCCGCTGATCGCTTTTTATCGGGATCGGGGTATATTGAAGGAGATAGAAGGCGTGGGCACGGTGGCGCAGGTTGGCGACCAAATCCTTAGGGTCTTGGGAGATTGTACCGCGTGATTTCGCTCAAGTCGACTCGAGAAATCGAGATTATGAGAAGGGCGAATCTGATCGTAGCGGAAACTCTACAGGAGCTGAAACAAAGGGCGGTTGCGGGTGTCACGACGCTGGAACTCGATGCGGTTGCAGAAGAGTACACGCTAAAAAAAAAAGCGATCCCCGCGTTTAAGGGTTATGTCGTTGCGGGTCGAGTGTTCCCCCGCTGCCTCTGCGTATCGATCAACGAAGAGATCGTGCATGGAATTCCATCGCATCGGGTGCTACGCGAGGGGGACATCGTTGGGCTGGATTACGGCGTAATTTACGAAGGTTTTTACGGTGACTCGGCGATTACCATCGGTATCGGTACGGTGAGCGAGGAAGCTAGACAGTTGATGAAGGTTACCGAACAGGCGCTCTACAAAGGCATCGAGCAGCTCCAAGAGGGAAAACGGCTAGGAGATCTTGGTTTCGTCGTTCAACAGACCGTGGAGAGCGCGGGCTACTCGGTTGTTAGAGCCTTTGTCGGACATGGCATTGGCAAAAAACTCCATGAGGAGCCGCCGGTGCCGAACTATGGCGAGCGTGACCGCGGGCTGCGCTTGAAAGAAGGCATGGTATTGGCCGTCGAGCCAATGGTCAACATCGGGAGCCATGAAGTTGAAATCAAAGAAGACGGTTGGACAGCGGTGACCAAGGACGGCAGTCTGGCGGCCCACTTTGAGCATTCAATAGCGGTGACCAAGAACGGGCCTTATATTTTGAGTCAACTCTAGCAGCAAAAGGCAGGTATCGTAGCAACCCTGGGCTTCATATGCCAAAAGAAGATGCCATAGAGGTAACCGGTAAAGTGCTGGAGACCCTTCCCAATGCGATGTTTCGCGTGGAACTTGATAATGGCCACAAGGTCCTCGCTCACATTTCAGGTAAAATGCGCATGCACTACATCAAAATCCTCCCGGGGGATAAGGTCAAAATCGAGTTGTCCCCTTACGATTTGGCGCGGGGAAGAATCGTTTTCCGGGAGCGGTAATAAGCATAGGAGCGGTTGTGAAAGTAAGATCCTCGGTCAAGAAAATTTGTAACAAATGCAAAGTTATCCGGCGCAAGGGCGTGGTGCGGATATCGTGTGTCAATAGCAAGCACAAGCAACGGCAAGGATAGAAAAAAAGCTCGAGGGGTTCGAATCTTTAAAGGCTCAAAGAGTCAAATGGAGTAACGCAAAGCGTCGATTTGCAATTTGAGATTCCAAACGAAGTGAGGACATATGGCACGAATCGCTGGGGTAGATCTCCCGAGGAACAAGAGAATGGAAGTGGCGCTCACCCATATTTTTGGCATCGGCCGAAGCGGGTCGCGCAAAATCCTTGAAGAGGCGGGAATTTCATTCGATCTCAAGAGCGATGATCTGTCGGATGACGATGTGGTAAAGGTGCGCGAGATCATCGACCGGGGTATCAAAGTCGAAGGTGATCTACGACGCGAGATCACGATGAACATCAAGCGCCATATCGACATGGGTTCCTATCGGGGATTGCGTCATCGTAAGAATCTGCCGGTGCGAGGACAGCGGACCCATACCAATGCGCGTACCCGTAAGGGCCCGCGCAAGACCGTAGCGGGGAAGAAACCAGCGCCCTCAAAAGGGTAGCGCACAGAGGAGACCTGTATGGCCGAAGCCGAAGAAACTGGGCAAGAGAAGCAAAAAGCGGAAAGCCAGGCGGAACAGAAGCCCGGCGAACGTGCGGCGCGTAAAAAACGGGGCCGAAAGAATATCGCCGAGGGCGTGGTTCATATCCATTCGACCTTCAATAACACGATTGTCACGATCACCGATTTCCAGGGCAACGTCATTTCGTGGTCGAGCGCGGGTGCCATGGGATTCAAGGGATCTCGCAAAGGGACGCCCTTCGCCGCGCAGCAGGCCGCCGACAGCGCGGCCAAAAAGGCGATGGATCACGGTCTGCGTAGCGTACAGATCTTCGTGCGCGGTCCGGGAGCGGGGCGGGAATCGGCATTGCGCGCCCTGCAATCGGCCGGCATTAGCATCAGCCTGATCAAGGATGTCACCCCGATTCCGCACAATGGGTGTCGTCCGCCGAAACGAAGACGGGTCTAATAACAGGAGGTAAGATTGGCTAGATATACGGGATCGGTTTGCCGGCTCTGCAGGCGAGAAAATCTCAAGCTCTTTCTCAAGGGCGAGCGTTGTTATACCGACAAGTGTGCCATCGAACGACGCAACTATCCACCCGGACAACATGGGCAGGCCCGGCCAAAGTTTTCCGAATACAGCATTCAGCTGCGCGAGAAACAGAAGGTTAAGCGCATGTATGGCCTGATGGAAAACCAATTCCACCGCACCTTCACGAAAGCGGCGCGTTCCCGGGGCATCACCGGCGAGACATTATTGGTCTTGCTGGAGCAGCGGCTCGACAACGTGGCCTATCGGCTCGGTTTTGCCAGCTCTCGCGCCGAGGCCAGAACCCTGGTGCGGCAGGGCCATATCCTAGTCAATGGGAGAAGAATCAACATCCCCTCTTACTCCGTTCGCGTCGGCGATGTGGTGGCGGTGAAAGAACAAAGCCGTCAACTAGCCCGTGTGCTCACGGCCATGGAGGGAGTACAGCGACGCGGCGTGCCTGATTGGGCCGAGATGGACCGTGACACCTGCAGCGGCAGAATCAAAATCTTGCCGAGCCGTAGTGATGTTACTATGCCCATAAATGAAAAACTAATTGTCGAATTGTATTCGAAGTAATTTTCGAATGGTGGGAGACGCTATGTCTACAATGCACAGACATTGGACGGATTTAATCAAGCCTAAGCAATTGGAGGTGGAAGAGAAGACCCTGACCTCGACCTACGGCAAATTCTACGCGGAACCTTTCGAGCGCGGCTATGGACAAACCATTGGCAATTCCCTGCGTCGTATTCTGCTATCCTCTCTTATGGGGGCGTCGATTGTCGCCGTACGCATCAAAGGAATACTCCATGAGTTTTCCACGATTACGGGAGTCACGGAGGACGTCGCCGATATTATACTCAATCTCAAGGAAGTACGGCTGCGCCTCCACGACGGCGAGCAACACACCCTGAAAATCGAGGTCAAGGGTCCAGGAACGGTGCAGGCCAAAGACATCCAAGTACCGCCGACCGTAGAGATCTTCAACCCCGATCACAAGATCGCCACTCTCGCCCGGGATGCCAAGCTCGAGATGGAGATGATCGCCAAGCTCGGACGCGGCTACGTGCCGGCAGAGCGAAACAAGGAAGAAGGTACTCCGGTGGACACGATATTTATGGACGCCGTTTTTTCCCCGGTTCGCAAGGTCGATTTCACCGTATCCAACTCCCGCTTAGGACAACGCACGGATTACGACCGGTTGGCGTTCGAAGTCGTTACGGACGGCAGCGTCAAACCCGACGATGCCATGGCGTACGCGGCAAAGATCCTCCAGGATCAGGTGAGTATCTTTGTAAACTTCCAGGATGAACCACGTGCGGAACGACGGGACGATGGGCCGGCCCTCCCGCTTAATGACAATTTGTTTCGCAGTGTGGACGAATTGGAGTTTTCGGTGCGCTCGCAAAATTGTTTACAGAATGCCGATATCAAGTACATCGGCGAGCTGGTGCAGAAAAGCGAGCAAGAGATGTTGAAAACAAAAAATTTCGGCCACAAATCGCTCAACGAGATTAAAGAAATTCTACGTGAAATGGGGTTGGAGTTGGGGATGAAGATCGACCACTTTCCCTCTCGCGAGGAGATCGAAACCCGCAAGCGCGCCAGCGACAAGGAGTCGGCCTAGATCATGCGACACCTCAAATCGGGAAGGAAACTCAGCCGTAACTCCAATCACCGCTGGGCATTGATGCGCAATCTGATAACCTCATTGCTGCGCGATGAGCAGATCAAGACCACGGATCCCAAAGCCAAGGAACTGCGGCGCTGGGCCGACCGGATAATTACCCTGGGCAAAAAAGGAAGCCTTCACGCCCGTCGCCAGGCCCTGGGAATTATTCAGGATAAAGCCATGGTGCGCAAGCTCTTCGACACCATCGCGCCGCGCTTCAAGGACCGTCCCGGCGGCTACACCCGCATTATCAAAATCGGCTGGCGGCGCGGTGACGCCGCGCCGATTTCGCTCATCGAGCTATCGGTCAGCAGCGAAAGCGGAGCCGAATCATCCTCTGGCGGCGAGAAGCAACCGAGAAGATCCCGGGGGCGTAAAGCGGCCGCCGCAGCGTCGGCCTGAGCGCGGGCTACTATATGTTTTCATCCCCGGTTTACTATTTTTTATCTCTCAGGCGAGAACCGTTGTGATTTTCCCAGTTTAATTTGGAAATCACGGCGTGCCTTTCGACCGAGCCCTTGATTCCCGTCCCGCCGATTCGAGATAATTCTTTCGTTAACGCAAAAGGCGTGATATTTAAGCCCTGTGGAAGAAAAACCCGGGTTGCTCACGCGCTCACTCAACGATCTTATTCGCATTGAACTGAATGCGCCTGCGTTGGATCGACTCCAGTGGCGCGATTTCGGCAACGGTCTATCCATGTGTCGTTTGGCGCGGCAGGGCAGTCGTGAGATGGTGCTTTACCGTATCCGCGCCGATGCCGCTCCAGACGCCTTCTTGAGGCATGAGCATATCGGGGGCGAGTTTTATCTCGTTCTCAAGGGAAAAATCGGCGATGAGAGCGGCGAGTATGGGGCCGGCGATCTGGTCTATTTGGACGCAAAATCGATACACACGCCGCGCGCGGTGGGTGAGACTTTGGTTTTGGTATTATGGCCTGCGGGCGTTCGCATCGCAGAGTAGTTAAATAAATAGTGAGTGGAGGAAGGCAATATGAAAACGCTGGGATTTATCGGCACGGGCGGCATGGGAAGCGGCATGGCGGCGAACCTGATGAAAGCGGGTTATAGCCTGGTGGTTAATGATCTGCGAAGAGAACAAGCGAAGGGCCTCGAGAGTCGAGGCGCGCAATTCAAGGACTCGCCCCTGGCGGTGGCTGAGTCGTCGGAAATGGTACTCTCGATGCTGCCCTACAACGAGGCGGTGCAAGCGGTGGGTCTTGGTAAGAACGGCTTGCACGAGGCTTCGCGGGGCGCCAAACTCTGGGTCGATTTCAGCAGCATCGATAAAAAAACCATCGTCGGGGTGAACGCCGATCTGCAAAAAAAAGGGTGGACCCTGCTCGACGGGTCGGCAGGGGGCGTCGAAGAAGCTGCGGCCGCGGGCACGCTATCGTTGTGGATTTCGGGGTCTAAGGAGTTGTTTGATCAGCATCAGCCCGTGTTTAAAGCGATGGGAAAGAAAATAGTCCACGTGGGGGAGCTGGGCAACGCAAAGTTGGTCAAGAACGCCATGGCGATGTTCGCCGCGATTCAGCACTTGGGGCTCGTGGAAATTTTTTCCTGGCTCAAAAAAGGCGGTGTGACGGAAGCGGCGTTCCATACGGTCCTAAAAAACTCCCAACAGAGCTCTGAAGCCCTAGATCGCATCTGCGAAATCATCGTGAGCCGAAAGTACAAGCCGCGCAAATCCTGGATGCCCAAGGACGTGGGGTTCGGGCTCGATATGGCGCGCGAGATGGAAGTTCCGGTTCCTTTCACGGCTCTAGCCTATCAAATGTTTTCCATCGCCCAGGCTACCGGCATGGATGGATACGAAGCCACCGGCATCGCTTGCAATGTTTTTGACTTGATTACGGGTCAAAGGCCGGAGTAAGCCCATAAGTGCAATTGCAATCGTAGATCGGCAAACGGAGCTTACCGGACGAAGACGGTTCACCGATCACTGATTAAGCATCAGATGCGGCAAGGCTAAAAACGATAGCATCGGAAGGAGCACCCTTGGTTCCCCCCGAACGGATCTCACGTTTTCTAAGCTACCTGCTGCGCCATCGCCCACAGGACTATCCGCTCTCCTTTGACCCACAAGGATTCGCGCCCTGGGCTGACGTCATCGACCTGGTGCGAGACCGCTTTGGCGAGGTCACGGATGAAGAAGTTGCCGCCGTCGTTACCGGTTCCGACAAACAACGCTTCGAATTGAAAAATTACAGAGTCCGCGCCACCTACGGGCATTCATTCCCCGTGGATCTCGAGCCGCAAGCCGTGGAGCCGCCGGCGGAGCTTTACTTCGGCACGGCGCGGGACCTCGCGCAATCAATCCTACATCACGGGTTAAAGCCCCGCGACCGCCGCTACGTGCATTTGAGCACCACTGCGGCGGAGGCTCTTGCGGTAGGCCAAAGACATGATCCGTCCCCCGCTATCATTGTCGTTAATGCACGAGCCGCCCATGTCGAAGGCGTACGCTTTTTTGCCGCCGGGCCGCTCTTGCTTACCGCGGGAGTGCCAGCCAAGTTTCTCCAGCTGCGCACGTGTTAGGATGGAGGGCTCACCCCTCGATCATTGGATCCATAAATAATCTGGGTGGCTAACCTACCCGGTTGGCTTTTGCGATTCGCAATAAGCTATGATGGATTTTAGTGAGAGAACCTTGGCGCCCGAGAGGACCGAGATAGTTTCGAGGCGCGCTCATTGCGGGAGGTAGTTATGTATCTACGAACCTTGTTGATGCTCGTCGTGATCGGAGCGTTGGCCGCCTTCACGGCAGTCAATTGGAACGCTTTCGTTACGCCCACCACACTGTCGGTGGTTTTAGCTAGCGTAGAGGCGCCGCTGGGGCTGATTTTGCTCGGTATCGTCGCGCTGCTCTGCGTGCTCTTTCTTTTATACTTGTTCTATTTGCAGTCCTCAGTCTTGTTTGAAAATCGGCGCCATGCCCGCGAACTACAAGCCCAGCGGGAACTGGCCGAGCAGGCGGAAGCGTCTCGATTCAGTCAGTTACGGCTTTTTTTGGAGAGCGAGCTAGGGAAACTCGCCGATAAAACCGAGGAATCAAGGCGAGGAGTGATCGAGAGGTTGGACCGACTCGACGGTGAGATACGCGCTGCGGTTGAACAATCGAGCAATACCCTTGCCGCCTACATCGGCGAAATCGATGATCGGATAGCACGCGCGAAGTCCCAGGCCGCTGCGGGTAAGCCGGTATAGGTCAGTACGAAGGCCGCCTTTTTCGCGGATAAGATCGCCGAGAGCGGTTTCACCAGTCGGTTGGGATGAGCCTCGGGAAAACCGACGCCTGGGCAAATGAATGGCGAGGCGCGTCAGATGAGGCGTAGCTGGTGGAGAAAAATTCCGAGCAGCGCGACGGGGCTCACAAAGCGGATCAAAAAGCTCCAGCCGTAATAAGCCAAGGTGGGCTTCGCCATGCCATCGAACGCTTCCTGCCGCTCATGGTGGCGCAGCGCCCAACCGACAAACAAGGCGATCAATAGCGCCCCGATGGGCAGCAAATAGTTGGTCGCAATTCCGTCCATGAAGCCGAGAAAATCATGGCTGACGTCGGAGGGCAGACCCAGCACAAAAATAACTCCTCCGAGCAGCCAGCTGGCTTTTTTTCGGCTCCAATGGCGTTCATCGATGAAATAGGCCGCCACCACTTCCAGTAGTGACATGGCCGAAGTAAGTGCGGCAAATGACAATAGCGTAAAAAATGCCAATGCAACGAAGTATCCCGCGGCAAGTTGGCTGAAGGCGATGGGCAGAGTTTGAAAGATCAGACTGGGGCCGGCCGAGGGTTGGAGAGAGAAAGTAAACGCTATGGGAAAAACCACCAGCCCCGCCAGTAGAGCGACCACCGTGTCTCCCACGGCGATGGTGAAAGCCGAGCGAACCATGTTGGAATTCTTTCCGAGGTAACTGCCATAGGTGACCATGGCGGCCATACCAAGGCTCATAGAAAAGAGCGCCTGCCCCAGAGCCTCTAAAACGGCTGCGGGGCTTAATTGCTCCCAACGCGGGCGGAAAAGAAATTCAACGGCGGCTCCCGTTCCCGGAGTTTGCAAGGCGTAAGCGACCAACAAACTGAGAAGCGAAAACAGTGCGGGCATCATTATCTTATTGCCCAACTCGATGCCCCGAGAGATTCCGCCGGCCACGAATGTCACGGCAAAAACCATAAAGACGCCGTGCCAGAAAATCTGTAACAAAGGATTGCTCCCAAGAGCGCCAAAAAGTCCGGCAATATTATCCGGCGTCGAAGCGGAAAATGCATTGATCAACGATAGATAAACGTAGTGGAGCACCCAGCCGCCGACCACACCGTAGTAGGACAGGATAACAAAGCCGCTCACCACGCCGAGCCAACCAGTAAAAGCCCAAGGATAGCGGGGCCGCAGCGAGCGAAAAGCGCCGACGGCATTACGTTGAGTTTTTTTGCCGATGAGCAATTCGGCGAGCAGAACGGGAATGCCGACGAGGAGAACACATCCGATATAAACGACGACGAAGGCTCCGCCGCCGTACTCGCCGGTGATGTAAGGAAAGCGCCATACATTGCCGAGTCCCACTGCGGAACCGATGGCCGCGAGAACAAAACCCAAGGAACCGGACCATTGCCCTCGGGAATCTTTTGTTTCCGTATCCATGGCGTTGCAATCGGCGGACCGCCTGAAACGATCGTGTTGGCAAATTGACGTCGTCAAACTGCCCTATTCGAGACGACTAAGAGCAGGGTAACGAAAAGTCGCTCTTGCTGTCAATTGAATGTCCTTAAAATCCGGTGGACTTTGTGTCGAGAAGCGAGTTATCTTGGGCGGCAAATGGTCCGGTTCCCACCATCCCCACGAGATCGAGGGTGCCAATGAGCACTTCCGTGAAAGAGCGCAGACGAGCCATCGAACGAATCAAGAACAACGTCATTACCCAAATATGGGATACCGCCCCATCCGAACTTAGCCGATTCAAGCGGTTCATCCAGTTGCTGATCCGAATGGGCCTATTGGTGGCTCAGGACTTTGTCCACAACCTATTGAAGCTGCAAGCCATGGCTTTAGCCTTCAAGACATTGCTGTCCCTTGCCCCTCTATTGGCCGTGGTGTTTTCCATGCTCAAGGCTTTCGGCGTGCACAACCGCATGCAGCCGGCACTGGCCGAAGCGCTGGCTCCCCTCGGAGAGAAGGGGCAAGAAATTACGGCCTATTTGATCGGCTTCGTCAATAAAATGAGCGCCGGCGCCCTTGGCACCGTAGGCCTGGTGACTCTGTTTATTACCGTTCTGTCCTTGATGGGAACCATCGAGAACGCATTCAACCATATCTGGCGCGTCAAGGCGCCGCGCAAGCTCACCCGTAAATTCAGCGACTATTTGAGCGTGATTCTGGTCGGTCCGGTATTGATCTTCGCGGCTTTGACAATCACAGCAACACTGCAAAGCAGCCTGTTTGTGCAAAAGTTAATGGCGCTGGAACCCTTCGGCACGGTGATCCTCACGCTGCTGCAACTGGTGCCCTATCTGACGCTCTGGGGCGCCTTTACGTTTGTCTATATTTTTGTCCCCAATACCCGCGTCATGGTCAAATCCGCTCTAATCGGGGGTCTCGTGGCGGCGCTACTTTGGCAAACCGTAGGTTGGGGCTTTGCGACATTCGTAGCCTCATCGACCCGCTATTACGCGATCTACTCGAGCTTCGCCATTCTTTTGCTATTTCTTTTATGGCTTCACGTCGGCTGGGTCATAGTCTTGATGGGCGCCGAAGTCACCTATGCCCACCAACATGTGCGATTTTATCGCGGTGAGAGAGAAGCTCTGGCCCAGAGCCCGGCCGGCCGCGAAAGAATCGCGCTCCACATGATGCTGCTAGTGGGGCGTAATTTTCATCACGGGTTCGATCCCATGAGCGTATCGGAACTCGCGAATCACTTACATCTTCCCGAGGGCATCGTAAAAGATCAGATGGAGCTGTTTTATCAAACCCGGTTGGTGTTGCCTCTGGCAGATGAGGAAACCTATGTTTTGGGTCGCGATGCCGAAAGGATCAGCATCAAAGAGGTCCTTGATTGCGTGCGCCATTCCGGCAAAAAAACCAGAACTCCGCTGAGTCGAAACAAAGAAGAGAGCGAAATAGACGATTTACTCCTGGACGTCGACCAATCCGTAGCCGAAACCCTCGAAGGCAAAAGCCTGCAAAGTTTAATATTGAGTTTAAACCCGCCGCAAGGGCGACGGTCTTCCTGAATAGCGCCCCGGTGCGGCCTACCTTTTGGGAAATAGCTGCTCGAAGAGAGAGCCAAGTCCCCTTTGGGTTCTTTCCCCCATCCCGCGCTTCAGCATTTTTTCACTGTCCAGGTCGAGTGCTGGATTTGCCGCGGGGCCGGTAACCTTCATGGGCACGACGATGCGACCCTGGCTATCTTTGAAAACATTGGTCGTCTTGCTTCGACCCGCTCGCGCCGAAGCTTGCGGGGAAAGGGTGGTCTCAACGGCCAGGTTCAGCGTAGGCGGGTCCAATACCATTGTGCCGCTGCCGTGAACTTCCATTTGGGAGTTTACCAGAAAGAGGCGCTTAATTTCGGCCAAGCCGCCGGCAATGGTGAATTCCGCTTCGAGAAGCCTAAAGCTCGCGGCTTCCCGCCCCAGTTCCTTCGAGAGCCCGATCATGCCGGTGACTCGCTGGATTTTCCTGACGACATCGACATTGGTCAGTTCGCCGTCTCGTGCCGCAAATTTGCCGTCGCCCAGCAAACGGCGTGTCACCGGTCCCGCGCCAATTGGCAGCTTGAGCACAAACTCACCTTTTACATTTCCCTTAATGGCACGGGTTCCTTGGACTTTAACATTATTTAACTGCCCGCGAACCTGTGTCACCAGACTCCCCGTGGGTCCGGAAACGGCCAGATGCAACGCCATGGGACCGGAGATATCGGTGTCCCGCGGCGCTAAGCCAACGACATGGAGAATTTGATAAATTGATTTGGCATCAACCTTTTCATTCGCCGCGCTTAGCTGGAAACGCGGCGCGGTGGCAAGATGGGTCACGCTGCCGTGCACTGGAAGCACGAGATCTTGAACTTTGAGGCGGTTATCCATCAGCTTGAGAGTTGCCTGCTCCTCCTGGTAACTGAGCCAACCTTCCAAGGATACCGATTTGAGGCCCGCGTAATGGAACGACGCCTGGTAGGGGAACGGCTGACTCCCGGCTAATTCCTGCAAGGATAGATCGATGCCTTTGATACTGAGCGGTTTTTGTCCTCTAGTTTCGAAGTTGAGCTGTCCGTCTTTGATACGCATGCGGCTGGGCACGGCAAAGGGTAGCACCGGTTCCTGGGATTTGAGGGCCGGCTTCTTTTTTTTCTCTTCCGCTTTCTGTCCAGAGGGGATCTTATGGTTTGCGAGATCGGCGTAGTTATAATTTCCATCGGGCTGTTTCTGCAGGTTCATCACCGGCTTCTCAAGGACAAATTCAGTTGCCTCAAAGCGGCCGCGAATGAGCGGCCACAGTTTAACGCGCAACTGGACCTGCTCTGCGGCAAAAAAAACACTCTCGGAGAATGTCGGACTGTCCGAGATTTTTAGGTTGGAGAGCCGAATGGAGGGGGTCGGGAGCAGCCTGAGTCGCACGGTGCCGACGTCGACGCGTCGTTGAAGAGATTCTTCGATCAAGGGGAGATAGGTGTGTTTGAAGGGGCCAAGATCGACGAACGCCGGTATGACAAGAAGCGTCCCCAACAGTAGGAATACGACGCCTAAACTGATTCCTACAATTTTCTTCATGAACGCTTAACCTCACGAGAGGGGCAAAGTTCGAATCGATCGGCATGGGGCATTCCCCCTAGCCCCGGTGCAAGTCTTGTGACCGTAAGACTATACACCAACGCAAGGCGTTTTTATATTTCTGCTAAACTGCACCACAAACCCGGCATTTCAGCCACTGGCGATAGCTCCATACCTCAAAGGCCACCCATGCCAACCGCCCGGGCTTGGCAAGACCTAAACGCATGTGCGCCTGCGTTCTCCAGGCTCGCCTTTCGGTGCGAAGCCCAGCTGGGACCATCGAGGGTAAATCAGGTTCACGAGAATCAAGGAGACTTTGCCGATGGCTCCTTTGCTGGTCACGGGGCAACGGATTTGTTAGCATGATTTCTTTAAACCATCAGTGACGCTTTGGAACTCGCGCTCGAAATATTGCCCCAAGTGTTAGTAGAAGGCTTGGTCCTGGGCTTTATGTACGCGCTGATCGCCCTGGGATATACCATGGTCTATGGAGTCTTGGAGTTCATCAATTTCGCCCATAGTGAAATTTTCGTGCTCGGCGCATTCGTCGGCGTGGAGATGCTGCTGCTGTTGCAGAGCGCCGGACTGCTGGCGACTTGGAATGCGGCTTTTATTCTACTCTGTGTGATTTTGGCCGGGATGCTGGTGAGCGGCTTTGCCGCCATGGCACTGGAACGAGTGGCTTACCGTCCCTTGCAAGGTACCCCCAGGCTGGTCGCTTTGATTTCGGCCATCGGCGCCTCATTTTTTCTGCAAGACGCCTTGCGTCTATTCGAAAGCCTGTGGCGCAATACCTTCTATCTCACCTATCCGACGATTGATATTTTGGATCGCGCCATACCGCTAACGGCCAACCTCGTGGTGCCGGTAAAATCGCTCCTCGTGGTGGCCACGTCCCTGATCATGCTTGCGGCACTTTACCTCTTTGTTAACCGAACCCGCACCGGCACCGCAATCCGTGCCGTGGCCCAAGATCCAAACATCGCATCGCTGATGGGGATTCCCGTCAATCGCGTCATCGCCCTCACTTTCTTCGTTGGTGGAGCCATGGGAGGCCTCGCCGGAGTTCTCTTTGGCCTGCACTATAGTTTGGTCAATCCCTACAGCGGATTCATACCCGGAATAAAGGCGTTTACCGCCGCCGTACTGGGCGGTATCGGGAATATGCCCGGCGCGATGTTAGGCGGCATGGTGCTCGGTTTGATGGAAGCCTTCGCCGCCTCTTATCTTTCAATTCTTACCGATGGGGCGTTCGGCGCCGAGTACAAAGACGTTGTTGCGTTTGTGGTATTGATTGTGATTTTGATTTTTCGTCCCAAGGGATTGTTGGGGGAGAAGGTGCGCGAGGAGCGGGCGTGACGCAATCCCTTGCGACTTTTGGCTTGCTCGTTTACGTGATCGCGAGTTTTTTGCTCGCCTATTTCACGTCGCAATCGACGCTGGCATTTCTTCTCTTCGAAGCCTCCTTGCTGCTGCTTTATTACGCGCCTGTCTCGCGTCTGGTAAGAAACGGTATGGGTGGTTTGGTTCTGTTCGGGCTCATGCCGATTTTGGGCGTTATCAACGGCTATTATCTCGAGGTGGCGATCCAAATTGGCATCTTCGTAGCCCTGGCGTTGGGACTCAATATCGTCGTCGGCTTCGTCGGGCTGCTCAATCTGGGATTTGTCGCATTCTACGCCATCGGGGCTTATTTTTGGGCGATCTTCGGTTCTCCCCAGGCCAACGCGTTTATTGCCGGCGGTTTTTTTCCGCTTTCGCCGAACTGGTTTTTTTTGTTTCTTCTGCTTAGTATCGCCATCGGCGCCCTTACCGGCCTTTTGTTGGGATTGCCCGTGCTACGCCTGCGCGGCGACTATCTTGCCATTGTGACTTTGGGTTTCGCCGAGGTGGTGCGCGCTTTGATCAACAACCTCGACAAACCAATCAATCTCACCAATGGGCCGCGGGGGATCACGCCCATCGAAAGGCCGCCGCTTTTTTTTAAGCCCTTGCTGGAATTTTTTGGCCTGGAAGTGGCCGATGCCGGGCTCTATCCGATCTATTTTTACTTCCTTGTCGTGTTGCTGGTCTGTGCTATTTATCTGATCACGCGCAGTCTCGAGGATTCGCGCATAGGGCGGGCATGGAAAGCCATACGTGAGGACGAAGTCGCCGCCGCCGCCATGGGTATACCCGTGGTGCGGCTGAAACTTCTCGGCTTTGCCGTGGGCGCCTCTTTCGCGTCAGCGGTGGGCGTTTTGTTTGCCGCCAAGCAGGTTTTTATCAATCCGGAGAGTTTCACTTTCATGGAGTCCATCGGCGTGCTCGCCATGATCATTTTGGGCGGTATGGGGTCTGTTCCCGGGGCGATACTCGGAGCTACCGGCGTGACGATACTCAACTTGCAACTGCTCAAAGGGCTATCGCTCTGGCTCAATACGCTACGCCAGTCAGGCGCCGTGTGGTCGTTGCCGTTGATCGGCAGCTATGCCCTCAGCGACCTCCCGGTGCAGTTTGAGCCGGCAAAATACGAGCGCATGGTTTTCGGGTTGATTTTGATGCTCATGATGATTTTTCGACCCCAAGGCATTCTTCCGCCGCGGCAGGAGCGGAGAAAATAAATGGCGCTACTGGAGCTAAAAAAAGTTTCCAAGCGATTCGGCGGTTTGCTGGCGCTCGGGGAGGTGGATTTAAAGGTGGAAGACGGGGCAATCGCTTCGCTCATCGGCCCCAATGGCGCAGGTAAAACGACTCTCTTCAATACTCTAACGGGGATCTATCGGCCCGATGAGGGTGAGATCCGTTTTGAAAGTCGATCCCTTATCGGGTTAGCGCCGGACAAAATTACCAGCGCCGGTGTCAGTCGTACGTTTCAGAACATCCGCCTCTTTGCGCATATGACGGTGATAGAAAACGTGCTTGTGGGAATGCATTGCCGCCTCTCCACGAGCTTTGGCGAAATCATCTGGGGCGGCAAGGCTTTCCAGGCAAGTGAAGAGCAGGCGCGGCGCAGGGCAATGGAGCTGCTTGAACTTACCGGATTGCGCCATAGGCAGGACGAATGGGCTCATCAGCTCTCCTATGGAGAACAACGCCGTTTGGAAATTGCCCGGGCCCTGGCGGCGGCGCCGAAACTCTTACTCCTCGACGAGCCCACGGCGGGCATGAACTCCCTTGAAGCCCAGTCGTTGATGGCGCTCTTCAAGGAGCTTGTCGGACCCTATGTCAAAGCGATCCTGCTCATCGAGCATAACATGCGCGTGGTCATGGGTATTTCAGACCATGTGCATGTGTTGGACTACGGCGAAAAAATCGCCGAAGGAACTCCGGAACAGGTGCGTCAAAATCCCCGGGTCATTGAAGCCTATCTCGGCCAAGGCGCTTGGGCGGAGCATGCTCAAAGTTAACGACATCCATGTCTACTACGACGCCGTGCGGGCGTTGAGCGGGGTTTCATTTGCTGTAAAGCAGGGTGAGCTCGTAACGCTTTTGGGAGCCAACGGGGCCGGGAAGACCACAAGTTTGAAGGCGATCTCCGGTTTGCTACGTCCCTCCCGCGGTTCCATCGAGCTCGAAGAAGAGTCCTTGGAAAAAGTTCCTCCCCACGAAATCGTCCGCCGTGGCGTTGCTCACGTGCCCGAGGGAAGGAGAGTATTCCCGCGGTTTACCGTACTGGAAAATCTCCAGATCGGCGGCTTTACGCGCGCCAAGAGTTCCCTCGGACCTGAATTGGATTTCGTCTTCCAAATGTTTCCGCGGTTAATGGAGCGCCAAAAACAATACGCCGGCACGCTCTCGGGGGGCGAGCAGCAGATGCTGGCCATCGGCCGGGCGCTCATGGCGAAACCGAAACTCTTGCTGCTCGATGAGCCTTCCATGGGACTGGCGCCGAAGATCGTTGAGCAGATCTTCAAACATATTCGCGCCATCAATCGCACGGGCGTCACCGTGTTGCTGGTGGAGCAGAACGCGGCTATGGCGCTGGCCATATCCCATCGCGGTTACGTGTTGGAGACCGGCTCGGTGATATTGGAAGGGAGCGCCGTTGATCTTGCGGGCAACCATCTGGTACGCCAGGCTTATCTTGGCGGCTGATCTGGTGGGGTAAGATTTCATCCGGCTCTTTCAATTCGCCGACCCAGGGGTTAACGTAATTCTATGTACTATCAGACAAGACAGATGGTGTTCGGTGGGGGCGGGATGACACCTGCCGTCAAATGCCTGTTGATTGTCAATACCGCCGTCTTCATCGTTCAGACTTTCGCGGACTTCCAGCTCAGCCGGCTATTCGGCCTTGTGCCTCAGCGGGTTTGGGAAGATTTTTACCTCTGGCAGCTCTTCACCTATCAGTTTCTCCATGGCGGGTTATTTCATCTGCTTTTCAACATGCTCGCGCTTTGGATGTTCGGCTGCGATCTGGAGCGTCGATGGGGAAGCGAGTTTTTCCTTAAATACTACTTTGTTACGGTGGTGGGGGGCGGGATTCTCAATCTCGTTTTACTCCCTGAGCAAACAGCACCGAGTATCGGCGCCTCAGCTGGCGTGTACGGCATTTTGCTGGCCTTTGGGCTCATTTATCCCAACCAGATCATCTATTTTTATTTTCTTTTTCCCATCAAGATGAAACATTTCGTTTGGATCATCGGCGCCATCGCGCTCTATTCAGCCATGGCTGCGGGACATGGCGGGATCGCGCACCTGGCCCATCTGGGCGGCATGATCTTTGGTTATTTTTATCTGCGCGGCTGGAATCCATGGGATCGTTTCAAGGTCTTCCTCGATCGGCGCCGTCTGGCACGTCTCAAACGCCGCTTTCACCTTATCCAGGGCCGCAAAGACGATGATTCGAAGCCGACGCTGCATTAATCTCGGCGGGCATTCCGCCGATTCTTTGCACGAATCTTTCCTACAATTTTTCCCAAGAAATGAGGAACACTCCAAGAATGACGAGCAAAGTGGCGCCGATGATGCGCCCGGTGAGAGTCTCGACATCTTTGAGAAACAGCGGCGACAAGGGAAGGACGAAGAGTGAGGAGCAATTTACCAGCGGCGAGATGATCGAGACTCCCTCCAGACTGAGCGCGGTGTAGACAAGCACGTAGGAGAGAAAGTTTCCAAAACCGGCGAGCGCGAAATGGACAAAACCAATCAGCGGCGATTTCCCCGCCGGTTTACTCTTGCTGCCGCAGCCGTAGAGGAGCGCCATGGTCAAAAATGACGTGGTGGCGGCGATGGCGGCGCCGAGTACCGGGGAGGGGATTTGGAGAACTGCAAAGCGCACCAGATTGTCGCGGGCGGCAAAAAGAAATGAAGCGGCAAGGGGAAAAATCAGATCCCGGGTCTGCCAAGTTTTAGTTGATCCCTTCCATGACAAAGCGACAATTCCGGCGACAATGGAGAGAGCCCCCATAACATTGGTCACGGTGGGCTGCTCGCCGAGCCACAGAACCGCCATGAGGATGGCGAACAATGGCGAGGCGTTGGTCAGACATGAGGAGATCGAAGCTCCTAGTCGTTCCATAGCTTTAAAAATAAATAAACGAGCGACCCCCGGAACAAAGATGCCCACGGCTATAAAGATGAGGTTCACCGGTAGCCAAAGCTCGAGCCTGTCGGAAATCAGCCATAGGTAGATCCAAAGACAAAGCCCATTGACGCCCAAGTTGGTGAGCAGGCCGCGAAAATAATCGATTGCCAGGACCCCTCGATTGATGAAAATCATTGACACGGCAAACCAAAAAGAGCCAAAGAGAGCGAGGAAGATAGCGGTCATGGGGATTAGGAGAAAACTTTATCGTGGGGCGAGGGCGCAATCAAATGACCGGGCCGGTTTGAGGAGGGGAAGGACAAATTTTCCCATCCGAGCCTTGGCCGGAGGCTGCTACGCTTTTGGCGCATCACGCAACCGACACGGCGGAGGCGCGCCCGCCATGGTATGAACGTCTTTCCTCAATCGTCTAACAATGAAGAGAGTGGATCGTGGAAACGGTAATAGGTGACTTGCAACTCCGCTTGGCTCGGGAGGGACGTCGCAAATGAGACTAAGGGTCGCTACGCTTGTCATATCGGGTTTATGGGTGTGCTTGATGGCAGGCCCAATTTGGGCTGGGGGCGCGCGCGTCATCCATCGTCCCCATCACTTTGCGATCCCCCATGTCCACTCGCCTCATTACGCACCGCTGATTATCGTCTCGCCCCACGGCCATTGGTACTTAGTCGCGGCGCCGGTCGTGGTTAACGCGCCGTTTTTCTGTCTGCTCCACGGGGTGGGATTCATCAGCCGGGTCGGCATGATCGATCATTTATCCGCAAGGCATAGATTTGCCCTGGAAACCGCTGCTGCCCTCTGCCCGCAAGGCAATAAGAGTTGTCTGTTCCCCAGCTACGAATAAATAACAGACGTTTTTTCAACAGGCACTTGCGTTTAAATTTTTCCCTCACCTTTTGACCTAAAGAATATAATGTAGTTAAATTATTAGAAGTTTTTAACACTGGGGGCAACTGAGTGGGAGCCAAATGGATTGGCGGTTTGGTTGATTGGGCGCGCAGCGTTTCTTCGAATCCGACGCGACTGGCGGCCGTCGTGGTGGTTCTGGTGGCTGTGCCGCTGACACCGATTATCCTGCTTCTCAAGCCGGATCTGAAGTCAAACCTGGTAAAGGTTAGAAATTTTTTCGCACCGATGAAGCGGCAGCTTTCCGCCGACGACCTGGAACGGGGGAAGCTTTTTGCGGAAGCGGAGGCGGGCCGCGAACACTTCCCGCTGGAGACGTTGGACGTTACTTTGCGCCGCGGCGATACCTTGCTGAAACTTTTGAAACGGCACGGGCTTGATGCATCTGCGGCTCATGACTTGATTAAGACCCTTAAACCTCACCTTGATCTCAGAAGCCTTCGCGCCGGGCAGAGCTTTCAGCTGATGGTGGATGGGGTGGAAAATCGTGTGCGGGGCGTCGAATTCTTAATACGGCAGCTATCGGTTAGGGTCGATGCGACATCCGAGGGTTGGCGCGCCGAGCGCAGTATGATTCCTTATGTCGAAACCACGCGCGTGATCCGCGGCCGCATCGCGGATAACCTATATGAAAGCGGCCTGGAGGCGGGGCTTTCCCCTTTGCAGATTATGGAACTCAGCGCTTTGTTCGAATATGACATCGACTTTTTTTCGGATTTTCAGCGAGGCGATGATTTCGCGGTTTTGTTCGATGAGATGAACTACGTTGACGGTAGACGTGAAAAAGGGCGCATTTTAGCGGCAGAGGTGGAATCCCGCGGTCAGCCGTTTCGTATTTTTCACTTTATCGGCCAAGATGGAAAGCCTGGCTATTACAACAGCGAGGGCAAAGCGTTGCGACGCGCCTTTTTGCGCGCTCCGCTGAGCTTTCATAGAATCACTTCGCGCTACAGCATGGCGCGCAGGCATCCGATCTTTAGAACGGTGCGTCCCCATCGAGCCATCGACTATGCCGCCCCCGCAGGAACTCCAGTTGTGGCTATCGGTGAGGGTCAAGTCACCTTCTCGGGTTGGCAGAACGGCTATGGCAATATGGTGGAGATTCGCCATGCCAACGGTTATGCGACCCGATACGCACATTTTTCCAGACTCGCCCCGAACCTCCGCCGTGGCAGAAGGGTAAGCCAAGGGCAGGTAGTCGGCTATGTGGGCCAAACAGGCCATGCGACAGGCCCCCACCTGCATTTTGAGATGTTGAAAAACGGCGAGAAAATCAATTTCCTTGGACTGCGAATCCCACCGGCGGTGCAGTTAGTGGCGGCCGATCTAGAGGAATTTTTCAAAAAGCGAGATAAAAAGCTAGCCGCGCTGGACGGTAAGGCTACTTTAATCGGGATGGACCAGCAAACGGTGATTGCGGAGCAGGACCCTGCGGCAACGGGCAATGGCGCTCTGCCTTGAGGGTGCGGGCAAACTCCGGGAAGGGCAGAACGGTGCGTTACCCGAAGCGGCATACTGGCCAAGCACCGGGGCCAAGTCATGGTAACCCTGCGCTCCAGTGCCATAGCCCTACAAAGGCTATCGCTCTATTACAGCCGGAGGGGAATTTCCTCGGCGATTGCATGTCGCGGCTTAAATCGCCCAATCCGGAGGGGTTTTCTCGGCGGGTGCTAAGCTCCTTACCGCAGGCGGCGCCTTTAGACTACTATCTTAACCTCATCCGCACTGACGCCGACGCGCATTAATAGCCAAGTCGCGGCAGCTCGGTTCCCACTGAGTACAGGCGCTTTTTCGATTCCAATTATTAAGCTATATATGCAGTAGCGCTTGGCGCCCTGGATGTCAGGTGCGGCGCATTGATGCATAACATTGCCGAAAAGCTTTCCGCACTAATCGATCCGACAAGGATCATTACCAAGCAGCAGGATTTGGCTGAATTGGCTTGGGACGCTTTAAGCGTCGGGCGTATTCACCCAGAGCGACAGCCTGCACCGGCAGCGCCGCTCTGCGCGGTCATGCCTCTAACCACGGCCGAGGTCCGCTCGACGGTTTTATTCGCCAACTCCGAGAAGATTCCGATTATACCCTTCGGCGGCGGCTCGGGGCTCATGGGCGGAGCGTTGTCGGTTCGGCCCGGTCTGGTATTGGATCTCAGATTCATGAATCAGATTATTGAAATCGACGCCGCCTCCCGTGCGGCGCAAGCGCAGGCGGGGATTATCCTCGAAACGCTCGACCAAAAGTTAAACGCAGTAGGGCTTATTTTGGGCCATGATCCGTGGACAGTACCGGTGGCGACCGTGGGAGGGGCAATTTCAACCCATAGTGTAGGCTATCGCGCTGGAATTTATGGCTCCATGGGGGACCAGGTCCTAGGTTTAGAGGCGGTGTTGCCCAATGGCGAAATTATCCGAACACGTGGCGTGTCCAAGTCTTCGACGGGAATCAACCTCAATTCTCTATTCATAGGTGGTGAAGGCTGTTTTGGCATCATTACCGAAGCGACGATCAGAGTATTTCCAACTCCCCAGTGCCGCTTGTTCCATTCCATGCGCTTCGTCTCGTTCGAACAAGGCTATGGAGCAATCCAGGATTTATTCAAACAGGGGCTGAAGCCGGCCGTGGTCGATTTTGGCGATGCCCCGGACTCAGACGGAGCTGGCGCGGTATTGTTTTTGGCTTTCGAGGGCAAACAAGAGATTGTCGAGGTCGAGATGCAGTCGGCCCTGGCGGTATGCCGGCAGCATGGTGCGGCGCAACTACCGCAAGAAAAGGCGGAGCAGTTTTGGGAAAACCGCCATGTGATCGCGCGCCGGTTCGCGCAGAATCGTCGTCAACGCAGGGAGCGGGGCCTGGACGGATTCTACCGTGATTGGATTCATGTTGCCCTTCCGGCATCCAGGGTGCTTTCGTTCAGAAGGGCGGCTATGGAGATCATCAACCAACATGGGGTGCGGTTGCAGGAGAGCGGTCTCTGGGTTCACCCGGAACTATTTTCCATGCGGCTTGGCGCCAGCGCGAGCGACACGCCGAACGCGCAACTGGCGTTGGAGCAAACAGTCGAGGAACTGCTTCAGCTGGTCCAGAGAATGGGCGGCGCGATGGAATATACCCATGGGGTGGGCGTAAAGCTGGCGTCGTTTATGCCTGGGGAACATGGATATGGCCTTGAGGTCATGCGACAAATTAAACAATCCCTCGATCCCAACAACATCATGAACCCGGGGAAAATGGGTCTCTAGCCACCTTGTGATGCCCAGCGCGAAACGCTACTATTTTGCCACATGGGTTTGATAAAATTAGCTGCTTCAATAAGCGGCTTGGCTATTTTTATTGCCTGCGCGTCGGCGCCGTACACAGGTCGTAGTCAACTCATACTCGTGTCGGAAAGTCAGGAAGCTGCGCTCGGCGAAGATGCCTATCGCCATATCCTGCGCGATAGCGTGATCTTGCGGCACACCGAGGCGGAGCGCATCGTGCGTCATGTGGGAGAGAAGATTGCACGTGCAGCCGACAAACCAGACTACAAGTGGGAATTTACAATTATCAACGATCCCGAAATGGTCAACGCTTTCGCCGTGCCCGGCGGCAAAGTCGCAGTCTATACCGGAATCTTTTCTGCCGCGCGGGACGAAGCGGGCTTGGCGGTGGTATTGGGACATGAAGTCGCCCATGCCCTGGCGCGTCATCCTGCGGAACGGATGAGCCAGGGGCTGTTGCTCCAGCTTGGCGGTGTCGGGTTGGGAGTTGCGCTTGGCAATAATCCGGCCGTTGCCAATCAGGTCTTGCAAGCCTACGGCGTCGGCGCCGGCCTTGGTGTGGTACTGCCGTTTAGTCGCTCTCAGGAAACCGAGGCGGATCGCATCGGCCTCATTCTGATGGCCAAGGCGGGTTATGATCCGCGCGTGGCGCTCGATGTTTGGCAGCGCATGGAAAGGCAAGACCGCGGCAAGGGGGCGCCGCCGGAATATCTGTCCACCCATCCGGGGTACCAGACAAGGATTCAGCAATTGCAATCTTTCATGCCCGAGGCCCTTTCTTTCTATCTACCTAGCGCTGCGCGGGTTGAGCCGCTGCCGACTCCCGAAGCCCTCGACTCTGGTGGCGCCCGATCCGAGCGAGAGTTGCTGAAAAGAATTCAGGCCATCAACCACTACGTGGAACAGCAAAATGGCGAGCGGGCCATCGTGGAGGCCCTTGCGTACGAACTGAAGCTGAGACCCCAGACCATCGTTCAAGAGCGGCAGCAATTGCGCGTTGGCTACGGACAGTATGCCGCCGTCAAAGGCGTCTGGTATTTGGGTCGCGGTGCGATGAACCGCATCGTAAGCGATTATGGGCGGGGTCGGCCCTGGTCGGAAATTGCTCACAACCATGGCAGTCGAATCAACGAATTGACGGTCTGGATAGGAGAGGTGATGCGAACGACCAATATCATCGCGCGCCAACAAAGAAATTATCGGCCGGGGGCGCCTTTGCGATAGCCAAGGTTAGGTAAACGGCGCCGCGCTCATTGCGGTTAATAAACAAGCGAGGGGGAAGATGGGTATCAGCCAAGCAAAAATTAAATCGAGCGCTTTGACATCCGGGTAAAATCCGGATAAATAAAGTGTCAGGAGTTTTGTGAGGGAGTGAGAAAACGCAGAATCAAACCCCAACTCACCATCGGTATGGCAAATCCAGAAATGCACCCTGAGGGGTGCATTTCTTTTTTAACTCGCTAAGGATCATAAAGTTGCACGCCCAGATTGAAATTTTGGCCTCGTTACAGACCCTGGATCGCGAGATCAAGGAGCAAAATATTCTCAAGGCCGAGCTGCTCGGCGCCTTTCAAGCCAAGCAAACGGCCATCGAATCCAAGAAGCAGGAAATCGGACTTCTCACTGCCGCCATTGGCGAAAAAGACAAGCTGCGCCAGGAAAAAGATCGGGTCCTTCTGGATGAAGGCAGAAAGGCAATGGACAAACGGATGCGGATGAACCGCATCAAGAACGTCAAAGAGCTACAGGCCTTACAACGCGAAATTGACCAGATCCGACAGGGCAACATCGTTTTGGAGGAGGAGTTGCTCAGAATTTTGCTCGATCTCGACGGCGTCAAGGCGGAACTCAAAGTCAAGGAAGAAGAACTGGCGCAAATGCAACAGGAGTGGATTCAGAAGCAAGAAGCCGTGAAATCGCAAATCTCCGGCATAGAGCAAATGGTGTCGGAAGCCTCCTCGCGGCGCCAGGGCATTGCCTCGCAGGTGGGTAGAGATTTAATTTCCCGTTACGAGCTGATTTTTGCGCGGCGCGGCGGCATGGCGGTGGTGGAAGTCAGTGGAGGGATTTGCCGGGGCTGCTATATGAATATCCCGCCGCAGTTGTGGAACGAGATCATTAGAAGCGAAAAAGTCAATCTCTGCCCCAGCTGCCAGCGCATTCTTTATTACAAGCCCGCCGCGGTACAGGAAAAATTAGCGTAAATTTTCCAGCTTCCCTTGGCCGCACGGAAAATTTTAATACAATTTTGTAAAAGTCAAGCGCGGCTCAAAGAGAGTGGCTTTTCATGGTTGGCGGGCCGCGCGGGGCAACCCCGGAGAAGCGGGATGCGGCGCGGCCATATGCGACGCTAGGTGCGAGATCGTCAGGGAGATCGGCCGCTATCTTGGGCACGCCACCAATAACATTGCCGAGTATGAAATCTTGTTGATTGGACTCGAAGCGGTAATTCAAATGGGAAGAAAACGCTTCGGGCGCACGCTAGTCCTCTTGCGTCACTTTGATGCCTATCGTATCCTGCACACTTACCGCGGGAATCGAACAAACTAGCTGATCGTCTGGCGAACCAAGGCAGCGATGACGCCGTCGAGTAATTAACGGGCTAAAGTAGATCACGCGATCGCTCTCCGCATTTCAGCCGGAGGGAGGAAAGTCCGGACTCCACAGGACAGGGTGGCCGCTAACGGCGGCCCCGAGCAATCGGGGGAAAGTACCACAGAAAACATACCGCCCTCCGCCTTAGGCGGAAGGTAAGGTTGAAAAGGCGAGGTAAGAGCTCACCGATCCATCAGTGATGGTGGATGCTTGGCAAACCCCACCCGGAGCAAGACCAAATAGGAGGACTAGGTGGTCCACCCAAAGTCCTCGGGTAAGGTCGCTCGACCTCACGAGTAATCCTGAGGCAAGATGAATGATCGCGGCGGCTTTTTTTAAGAGTCGCTACAGAATCCGGCTTACCGATCCACTTTAGCCCACTTCCGCTCCCATCGTCTGAGGCTTTTGGCTAGAGTTATTTCTAAAGCTCCGGAATTCAATCCCCACCCCAAGAGTCCTAGAGTCACTACCCTATACTAAAGGTGGCTCCCTGCAAGCAGCGGGCATCTTGTAGCTGGCCTGCCGTGGATCTCTATATGTAGGGGTACCAGGCCAACTAACCCTTAGAAATATCATAAAAAGTTGAATTTTTTGATTGACACTTGATATTGAGAAAGCTATAAGTGGCGCCTAGGTGGGAAAAAGTGGGTTAAATTCCCATTATCGTTCACTAGGTAACCGAGATTATGTTTCGCGGCAGTTTTGAACATACGCTGGATGGCAAAGGCCGACTAAGCATTCCGGCAAAATTTCGTGACCTGCTCATCGGCAAAGGCGACGATCGCATCGTCATTACCAACTTTGCCATCAATGGAATTCATTGCCTCGATGTTTATCCCATCGATGAATGGCTGCGCTTGGAGGATGACATTCGCAAGAAACCGAAATTTGACCGGCGCATGTTGATCTTCCAGAATTTTTATCTAGGAGGCGCCTGTGAGTGCGCGCTGGATAAGCAAGGACGCATTCTGATCCCGCCGACCTTGAGGAAGTACGCCGACCTCAAGCGCGATGTCGTGGTGGTTTCGGCGTTGGAAAAGTTTCGCGTGTGGGATCACGAGGCGTGGAAAAAGATCTTCACCGATGCGGAAGAGAAGTTAATGCAGGATCCGGATTTTCTCGGAGACTTGGGACTGTAACGGGATGTGAAGCGGGGCTGGAGCCCCCGGCTGGATGAAAGGAGAATTACGAATGCTTGCGCGAAAACCGATTCAAGATATCTCGGTGATTGATGTTGCCGGCGATATCGATTTTCGTGAAATGATACGCATCAAGGACACCATAGGATCGTTGATCGAAAAGGAGCGAATTAAAGTCGTTCTCAATCTCAGATCCGTGGATCATATTAACTATCTCAGCATCGGCGTACTGTTGGAACGTATGAAGCTGTTGAGACACTTGAACGGTGATCTCAAATTGGCGGGCATGAGCCCTTTTCTGAGAGATATTTTTAAAGTTGTCGGCATGGATCGTTTTTTTGAGGAGTACACCTCCCTGGAAGATGCCATCGAGAGTTTCGACGACGATTGGGAGGGTGACGGCACCAGTCATTAAAAAATAAATGGTATTTGCCCATGTCTCGGTGATGGCCCGGGAGGCGCTACAGTTTTTGCGGCCTGGTCCCGACGGACGATACCTGGACGGGACCTTGGGCGGAGGAGGCCACGCAGAGCAGATTTTGATTGCGAGTTGTCCCAAGGGTGAAGTGCTAGGGTTGGATCGGGATGACGAAGCGCTGGCCTTAGCGAGTGCGCGCCTTACGCGCTTTGGCAAGCGATTGACGACCCGCCAGGCGAGTTTCGCCGAAGCCCAGGAGATACTCTCAGAGATCGGTTGGCATTCAGTGAATGGAGTTATTTTGGATCTCGGGGTTTCGTCTCATCAGCTGGAATCCGACGAGCGGGGGTTCGGCTTTCGCGGCGCAGGAAGGCTCGATATGCGTATGGACCGTCGCCAGTCGCTGGATGCCGGTCAAATCGTCAACACCTTCGCCGCGGCAGAATTGGAACGGATATTGAGAGAGTACGGAGAAGAGCATCGGGCCCGGCGCATCGCGCGGGCCATCGTTTCTCAGCGCAGCGCAAAGCCCTTGCAAACCGCTGCCGAACTGGCGCGGTTGATCGAAAGGGTTATAGGCGGCCGTGGATCAGGTCATCATCCGGCGACGCGGAGTTTTCAAGCGTTAAGAATAGCGGTGAATCAGGAATTAGAACAATTAGATCGCTTCCTGCAGCGGGGATATGAGCTGTTAACACCTGCCGGGCGCATGGTCATTATTTCTTTCCAGTCGCTCGAGGATCGCATGGTGAAAACGGCCTTTCGCAAATGGAGCCGAGATTGTCTCTGCCCTCCAAAAACACCGCAGTGTCGATGCGGCTGGAATCGCAAGGTCAAACTGCTGACAAAAAAGCCCGCGACTCCCTCGGCAAGCGAAGTTCAATCTAATCCGCGCGCCCGTTCTGCCAAACTACGCGCGGTGGAGAGGATTTAAGTTTGTGCCTAGGGTTGCCGCTGTAAAAAGCCAGCGTCGGAGTCTCAACGCGGACCAACGAGAGCGAGTGAATCGAATCGGCCAGCGCCAACGGCGCCGACAAATCCTCATGATGTCGCTGTCGGTGTTGGCCGTGATAAGTGTCGTGCTGACCCATGTTTGGCTGCGATTGCAAGTGGTTCATATGGGCTATGTCCTTTCGACCACGAGCAAGCTCCAGAATCAGCTGGAGCAGGAGCATCGAGAACTGAAAGTCGAGCTGGCGACCGTGACTTCGCCGGAACGCTTGGAAGCCATGGCGCGCCAGCGCCTCGGCCTCATCTACCCGGAGAAGGGCCAGGTCCTGATTTTGCCATGAGGCGATCGCTGCACAAAAATCGTTTCCGCCTCGGTTTAGCAGGAATTTTTTTCGTCATCATGTTCCTGGCCGTGGCCGGGCGCGCTTTTCAGCTTCAGGTTCTGCAAGGAGAAAAGCTCAAGCGGCTGGGGGAAAAACAGCACCTAAAGGAATGGATCGTGCTGCCCAAACGGGGTGCGGTTTTCGATCGTGCGGGAGAGCCGTTGGCCCTGAGCCTGGAATCCCAATCAGTCTATGTCCGTCCCCACCGCGTTTATAATCCGCAAGAGCTGGGAAAGAGTCTAGTTCAAATTCTGCGTCTCGATGAAGCCGAGGTGAAGCAAAAAGTCACATCGGATAAACCCTTCGTCTGGATCAAACGGCAAATTTCACCCGCCGAAGCGCAGCAAATTCAAGCCCTCAACGACGGCGCCGTGGGCATGTTTTACGAGCCCAATCGCTATTATCCGCAAGGCCAGTTGGCCGGCCAACTCATTGGCTTTGTTAGCCGGGATTCAGAGGGTCTGGAAGGGGTGGAATTGCGGTACAATGGCTATATTCGGGGTGAAACCGGCTCCTCGGTGGTGGAGCGCGATGCGTTGGGGCGGCGTGTTCTCGTTCAAGGTGTAGAGCGAGTACAGCTACCGCCTGGGGGCGACATCCATTTGACATTGGATACCTCGGTGCAACACCTGGCGGAGAAGGAGTTGGAGACGGCGATCTTGAAGTACCGCGCCAAAGCAGGGGTCGCCATAGTGGTGGAGCCGTTCACCGGCGAGGTGCTGGCGCTGGCGAATTATCCATTCTTCAATCCCAACAACTTCTCCAAGCAGTCGGCGCAGCAGAGACGCAATCGCGGGGTCACCGATAGTTTTGAGCCGGGTTCGACGTTTAAAACTATCTTGGCGGCGGCGGCGTTGGAAGAAGGCGTGGTGGGCAAGGAGGATCTATTTTATTGCGAGATGGGGAAATACGCATTTGCCGGAAAAATTATCAATGACAGCCACCCCCATGGCTGGTTGCCTTTCAGCAAAATCCTCCAGGTTTCCAGCAATATAGGATTCACAAAGGTTGCCGAAAAACTCAAAAAAGATCGCTACTTCAAATACATCGAAAAATTCGGTTTCGGACAACTCAGCGGCATCGATATGCCGGGAGAAGTTCCAGGATTGTTCCGCAAAGCGGAATCCTGGTCGGCCATCGATCTGGCGACACACTCCTTTGGCCAAGGAATCGCGGCGACGCCGCTGCAGATGGTCATGGCTTACGGGGCGATTGCCAACGGCGGCGTTCTTATGCGCCCCTTTGTGGTGCGCCGCGTGGTAGGCCCAAAAGGCGATGTGTTGTTGGAAAATCAGCCGCAGGTGGTGCGCCGCGTGATTTCGGAGAAAACCTCGCGACTGCTATCCTCGATGTTGACGGAGGTAACCCATGAGGGGGGAACCGGAGTGAAAGCCAGCGTGGAGGGCTTTGAAGTGGCCGGAAAGACCGGCACGGCGCAGAAAGCCGATCTGGCCAATGGCGGCTACTCGGCGAAGAAGAGGGTGGCGTCGTTCGTCGGGTTCGTGCCGGCGCATAACCCGCGATTGGTGGCTCTGGTGCTGGTGGATGAACCCGAAGTAAACGTTTACGGAGGCGTCGTCGCCGCTCCCGTTTTCCGCAACATCGCCAGAGGCGCGTTGCGTCGTCTCGCCGTCGCCCCACAGAAGCCCGAACTCGTGCCGACGCCGAGCCATCGAGCGGAGGTTCCCGTTCCGCGCGCTGCGCGGAAAGAGAGCGATAGATCCACGGACGGCGAGATCGTTGCGGTCCCCCATTTTATCGGCCTCAGCCTGCGCGAGGCTGTGGAAAAAGCGCGTGCCATGAAGATGAATGTAAAAATGCACGGCAACGGTTATGTCGTCAATCAAGCACCGCCAGCGGGAGGTCCGTGGAGCGAAGACGCGATTCTCGTATTGCATCTCAAGGGCTGATCGCCATGCGTCTTGAAGATTTTTTGGCTTTACAGGAGGTGGAAGAAGCGGAAGGAGGTTTCCATGGAACCGTATGCGGTCTCGCCTACGACTCACGCAAGGTGAGAGCCGGGTATATTTTCTTTGCCATCGCTGGCGAGAAGCTGGATGGTCATGATTTTATAGAAGAGGCGGTGGAGCGAGGCGCCGTCGCCGTTGTCGTGGAGCGCAAAACGGCGCGCCCTGCGGGGGCGAATTGGGTGCGCGTCAAAAATGTGCGGCACACCATGGGGATCTGGGGCGCCCACTTTTTTGCTCGGCCGACGAGTCGGTTAAAGCTCGTGGGGGTCACCGGAACCAACGGTAAAACTACGGTCACCTATCTTGTGGAATCGATACTTGCAGCGGCGGGGATGGAGCCGGGAGTCGTGGGTACGATAAATTATCGTTACCGAACCTATGAGGCGCCGTCACATCACACCACACCGGAGTCTCTCGACCTACAGGCGTTGTTGGCCGAGATGAGTCAGGCCGGAGTTCAATCGGTGGCGATAGAAGTTTCCTCCCACGCCCTGGCCCAGGAGAGAGTGCGGGGGCTGGAATTCGACGTGGCCGTGTTTACCAACCTATCACGCGATCATCTCGATTATCATGGCGATATGGAGCAGTACTTTCGAGCCAAATGCAGGCTGTTTACGGACTATTTGAAGCATAGCGCTAAAGAAAAAAAATCGGCGGTGATTTACGGTGATGATCCCCGCGGTCAAGAACTGCTGGGCCTGCTGCAGCAACAAAATTTGGATGTTTGGAGTTACGGTGAGCGTGATCGTTGGGATGTTTATCCGCTGCGGGTTGAAAGTGACGTGGCTGGGTTAAGAGGAAAAATGCAAGTCAAAGGCCGTTCCATAGATTTCTCCTCACCGCTGGTCGGCGCCGCTAACTTACAGAACATCTTGGGCGCTGCGGGGGTCGGATTTGCTCTCGGGCTGCCCGCCGCGGCGGTGGCCGCGGGTATTCAACGATTGGCCGCGGTTCCCGGCCGATTGGAGAAGGTCCCAAACCCTCTAGGAATTTCACTCCTGGTGGACTATGCGCACACGCCGGACGCGCTGGAGAAGGTGCTCGAGGCCTTGCGCCGGCTGATGCCGGAGGGAGAGGCGGGCGCGGGCCCGCGGAGTCCAACCGAGGGGGAAGCGCGGCACCCGGTTGACCGCTCCTTGACTGTCGGAGAGAAACAAAAACTCATTTGCGTTTTTGGCTGTGGTGGTGATCGCGATCGCGGCAAACGGCCGTTGATGGGTGAAATCGCCGCCCGGTTGAGCGATCTGGTGGTGTTGACCTCGGATAATCCGCGAACTGAGGATCCCCTCGCAATATTGAACGAGATCGAGGAAGGCGTGCGAATGGCCGGGGCGGAAAAAATTCCCCATTCCGATTTTGGTTTTCCGATTCCGGACACAAAATCCAAAAGCGAAAATCCAAAATATGAATGCGGCTACTGGGTCGAGCCCGACCGGCGCAAAGCGATCTGCAAGGCATTGAGTTGGGCCCGCCGCGGCGACCTGGTGTTGATCGCCGGCAAGGGACATGAGGACTATCAGATCCTCGGCGCTCAACGGATTCATTTCGATGATCGGGAGGTGGCGCGCGAAGAAGCTTATCGGATCGAAGGGCGGATCTAGAGTTTCGAGTTGCGCGGACAGAGTCTGCGACGCCGTATTTTAACCCCTAAGATCTAGAGCCCGAAACTTGCTATGGCTTGGAGCATCGGGGAAATTGTCGCAGCGACGGAGGGTAAAGCCCTCAAACTAGGGCGAAGCGGCGTTTTCAAAGAGGTCGTGACGGATTCGAGCAAGGTCGTGCGCGGCTCGGTTTTTTTGGCCCTTAAAGGGCAGCGGCACGACGGCCATCGTTTCATCGGAGATGCCGTGCGCCGCGGCGCACGCTGCATCATTGTGCATCGCGATGCACCGCGGTGGGGCTTAAAAAATGTGACCGTGATTCGGGTCAAGGATACGCTCAGGGCGCTGGGAGATATGGCGCATTATCGTCGGCAAAAGTTTGCGCCCAGCGTCTTGGCTCTTACCGGTTCCAACGGCAAGACCACTACGAAAGAGATGGTCGCGGCGATACTGGAAACCGCATTCCAGGACGGAAAGCCCCTTCGAGGCAAGGTTTTAAAGACAGAAGGAAATTTCAACAATTTGGTGGGCGTGCCATTGACTTTATTGCGATTGCGTCGCCGCCATAGGGTAGCGGTGCTCGAACTAGGCACCAGTTACCCGGGCGAGATTCAGCGCCTGGCGCAGATCGCCGACCCGGACATGGGGATGATTACTTCCGTTGCCGCCGCTCATCTGGAAGGACTCAGGAGTTTGGCTGGGGTGGCGCGCGAGAAGGGCGCGCTGTTTCGTCAAATGCGTTCCGCTGGAACCGTTGCAGTCAACTTGGACGATCCGCGGGTGCGCCGGCTTGGCGCAAAATTCACCGGGCGTAAGATTGCCTATGGCAAAGGTGGAGAGGTGGCGGCCGAGTCCTGGCGTTTCATCGGCCCGCGGGGCACGGCCTTCACCCTTAAAGTGGGTCGCAAGCGCTGCAAGGTGCGGCTGAAATTCTTGGGAGAACATCATATCGCCAACGCCGTAGGCGCAGCCGCGTTGGCCCATGGTTTCGGCGTCTCGCTGGCGGCGATCCGCAGGGGATTGGAAAAAGTCCGGCCCTTTTCGATGCGCATGGAGGTGAGTGGTTGGCGCGGCCTCGGCATCATCAACGACGCCTACAACGCAAATCCGGCATCGATGACAGCCGCGGTGCAAACCCTCGCCGCCGTCCATTGTCGGGGCGAGCGCATCGCCGTCCTCGGCGATATGTTCGAGCTGGGTAGAGAGAGCGAAAAACAGCACCGCGGGCTCGGTGAAGCGGTGGCAAAAGCTCATCTGGATCGGCTGTATTTATTGGGCGGGCAAGCGCGCCATGTTCGCGCGGGTGCGCTACGAGGCGGCATGGCAACGCAGCGCATCACCATCGGCACCGATCATGGGGATATCGCCCGACGCTTGAAGCGTCACACGAAAAAAGGCGATTGGCTGCTTTTCAAAGGATCGCGGGGAATGAAAATGGAAAAAGTATTGGAAAAATTCAAAGGCGGACGGTAAGGAGCAAGCTTTTGCTTTATTATCTTCTTTTCCCGCTGCACACGAGCTACTCCGGCTTCAACGTTTTTCGTTACATCACTTTTCGCGCGGCGATGGCGGCGTTGTTGGCGCTTTTGCTTTCGCTGCTCTTGGGTCCGCTGTTGATCCGTTGGCTTACGGCGAAGCAAATCGGTCAACAGATTCGCGATGACGGTCCTTCATCCCATTCGACGAAGGCCGGCACGCCGACCATGGGAGGAACGCTGATTATTCTAGCCCTGGTGCTGTCGACGCTATTTCTCGCCGATGTCGCGAATCGCTATGTTTTGCTCGCCCTGTTCGTAACCGTGGGCTTTGGCGCGGTTGGCTTTGTCGATGACTACCTGAAACTGACACGCAAAAACAGCAAGGGACTTTCAGCCCGCTCAAAGCTGCTGGCACAGTTCGCCGTTGCCTTGGCGGGGGCGGTGGTGCTCTACAACTTCCCGAGGTTCAGCACTGAAATTACCGTGCCGTTCGTGAAAAACATCCGGCTGGATCTGGGCTACGGCTATGTGCTCTTCGCGATGTTGGTGATCGTGGGCGCCTCCAACGCCGTCAATCTCACCGATGGCTTGGATGGCCTCGCCATCGGTCCCGTAATGATCGCGGCCGGTTCCTTTGCCGCTATCGCTTATCTCACCGGACATCTCAATTTTGCCGAGTACCTCCAGATTCCCTATGTCGCGGGCGTCGGGGAATTAAGCGTGTTCTGCGCCGCGATGATCGCCGCCGGATTGGGATTTCTCTGGTACAACGCCTACCCGGCGCAAATGTTTATGGGGGACGTGGGCTCTCTGGCTTTGGGCGCGGCCCTTGGGATGTTAGCGGTGATGACGAAAAACGAGATTTTGCTGATTCTCATCGGCGGCGTCTTCGTCGTGGAAGCGCTCTCAGTAATTTTTCAGGTCCTTTACTTCAAGCTGAGACGCAAGCGGGTATTTCTCATGGCGCCAATCCATCATCACTTCGAGCTTAAAGGGTGGCCCGAGCCACAGATCATCGTCCGTTTTTGGATCATTTCGTTTATTTGCAACATTGTCGCCTTGAGTACGTTGAAGCTCAGATGAACAGAGGTCTCGCGGTGGGACGATGGAGGAGCGAGGGTTGACGATTGCATCGAATCATACTCGATCGTCGATCTTCACTTGGTTTGTCCGGAAAGATGGATCTCAGCGGCAAAAAGGTCATGGTCATAGGCCTGGCGCGTACGGGCCGCGAATGCGCCCGCTTTCTACTGCGCCGGGGGGCGAGGGTGTTGGTCAGCGATCTCAAACCTGAATCTGAGCTGCAGCAAGAGATGGCAGCATTGGCGGGGCACGCCATCGAATATCGCTGCGGCGGTGAAGCAGCGCAATGGTTGGACGATGTGGATTGGGTCATCCCCAGTCCAGGCGTACCGGCAAACAGTTCCCTGCTCTGCGAAGCGCAGCGACGGGGCATTGGGATTCTCAGCGAGATCGAACTTGCCTGCCGTTTTTTCTCCTTTCCATTGATCGCCATCACGGGGACCAACGGCAAGAGCACGACGACGACTCTGGTGGGGGAAATGCTTAAGACCCATGGCGCCGCGGTTTTTGTCGGTGGCAACATCGGCGCTCCCCTGGTCGGTTTCGTGGATGGGCCCTGGGAGTGGGGGGTGGTGGAAATCAGCAGCTTCCAACTGGAGTGGACCGAAAAATTTCATCCGCGAATCGCCGTTCTATTGAATGTGACGGAGGATCATCTGGATCGTTATGCGGATTTCGCCGCTTACTGCGGCGCCAAAGAAAAAATTTTTCGCGCGCAAGGTCAGGATGACGTGGCCGTTTTGAACCGCGAGGACGCCCTGGTTTGGTCGATGCAAGACAGGATCCGATCACGGGTCGTTTCCTTCGGCTTCTCCGAGGTTCCTGAAGGGGTGTTCAGTGCCGGCCCTGAAATAGTCTGGCGGGAGAAAAGCCGCGAGGAGCGGTTTTCCCTGGGACAGGTAAAGGTTCAAGGCATTCACAATGTGGAAAATATGATGGCGGCCGTGGCCGCGGTGAAATCGCTGGGTGTTTCTCGGGACGACATACAAAAAACCCTTGAGGAGTTTGCCGGACTTGAGCACCGCCTCGAATTCGTCAGGGAAAAAGCTGGTGTACGTTATTTTAACGATTCTAAAGGCACCAATGTGGGGGCGGTGGTTAAATCACTGGCGAGTTTTGCCGGCCCGGTGATCCTCATCGCGGGAGGCGTCGATAAGGGAGGCAACTACGGGCTGTTACGCGATGAGATTGAGCGGAAGGTCAAGCGGCTCATCTTGTTTGGCGCGGCAAAAGAGCTCATGGCTAACGCCCTGGGGCCGTTCGCTCTGACCGTCATCACCGACAGTATGGCGGCGGCAGTGCGCGAAGCCGCCGCACAGGCCCGCGCGGGCGATACCGTGCTCTTGTCCCCGGCCTGTTCGAGCTTCGATATGTTTCGCGATTATGCCGAAAGGGGAAGGGTCTTCAAGGAACTGGTTCAAGCGCTATGAGAGGTGGCGTGGCGGTGGATAAATGGCTTTTGCTGGCAGTGGCGGCCCTGTTGGTGGTGGGGGTGACCATGGTGTTGAGCACCAGTTATCTTTACTCCCAGGAGCGCTTTGCCGACGGCACCTACTTCTTTCGCAAACAGCTTCTGGCCATCGGTGCCGGTTTAGTGGGGCTGGTGGTTTGTGCAATGTTGCCGTCCACGGCCTACCGCAGTTTGGCCTATCCTCTGCTCGCTTTAACGATGCTGTTTCTGGTTCTGGTGTTGATTCCGGGAATTGGCGCCTCCCGCGGCGGGGCGCGGCGCTGGTTAGTTCTGTCCGGATTGACTTTTCAACCCGCCGAGCTGGCGAAGCTCGCGGTGGTGCTCTATCTAGCCCACTCGATGGCGCGAAAAGAAGAAAAAATGCAAACCTTCTCCCTCGGAGTCCTGCCTCACCTGATCGTCGGCGGAGTGCTTCTTGCCGCGGTGCTGCTGCAGCCAGACTTTGGCACGGCTTTGATTCTCGCCATGTTGCTCTATGCCATGCTTTTTGTCGGCGGTGCCCGATTGCCTCATTTGCTGGCGACGGGATTGATGGTGCTGCCGGTTTTAGTTCATGTCATGCTGCAGGCCGAATACCGTTGGCGCCGCCTGATGACCTTCATGGATCCATGGCGCGACGCCGCGAGCGGCGGTTTTCAAGTTATCCAGTCCCTCATCGCCTTTGGCTCCGGACAGTTCTGGGGACGAGGACTGGGCGAGAGCCGGCAAAAACTCTTTTATCTTCCCGAGGCTCATACCGATTTTGTTTACTCTGTGATCGGCGAAGAGCTGGGTTTGTTAGGAGCACTGGTGGTGCTGGGGTTATTCGGCGTCATCATCCTGCGCGGGCTGCAACTCACCGCGCGGATAGAAGAGCCATTTGATCAGTACCTGGCTTTTGGTTTAACGGCTCTCTTGGGACTCCAGGCTCTGATCCACATGGGCGTGGTGCTGGGGTTGATGCCCACCAAAGGGTTGGTTTTGCCGTTCATCAGTTACGGTGGATCGGCCATGGTGATTAATTTGACGGAGGCTGGAATATTGCTGGGTCTCTCTCGCAGGAGACTCTGAATATGCGCGTGATCTTGGCCGGTGGGGGCACCGGCGGCCACCTGTTTCCGGGACTGGCTGTGGCGCGTGAATTTCAACAACGGGACATGATGACTGAGATTTTGTTTGTCGGCACGGAGCAGGGAATCGAAGCTCGTGTATTGCCGCGGGAGGGATTCAAGCTCGAGCTTCTGCCCATCAAGGGGATCATGGGGAGAGGGGGGCAAGGGCTGCTCGACGCTCTCTCTGGAGTCCCGAGAAGCATGCTGCGTTCTTTGGCCATTATTCGCAGCTTTCGTCCGGACTTGGTCATCGGACTGGGAGGGTACGCTTCGGGTCCGCTGTTGCTGGCAGGAAAATTAAAAAGTATCCGCTCTGCCATCATGGAACAAAATCTCCGGCCCGGCTTCACGAACAGACTCTTGGCGCGGCTGACGGATCGCGTGTTTATCTCTTATCCGGAGAGCAGAGATTATTTTGGCCGCGCTCAGATTCGCGTGACCGGGAATCCGGTGCGCTGGCACAAGCCTGCGGCAGTCGAGCGGAGCGATAAGTTCACGGTGCTGGTCTTCGGCGGCAGCGCCGGCGCGCACCGTATTAATGTGGCGACGGTGGATGCGCTACGAAACCTTACGGATCTGTCGCCTTCGCTCAAGGTCATCCACCAAACCGGCGAGGCCGACTATGCTGTGATCAAAGAAGCCTATCGCTCACTGTCGGTGGATGCGGAAATCCTGCCGTTTATCGATCGCATGGATGAAATGTATGCCCGAGCGGATCTGGTGCTCTGTCGCGCCGGCGCCACGACGGTGGCGGAACTCACGGTTCTGGGAAAGGCCGCGCTGCTCGTTCCTTATCCTCATGCGATTTACGATCATCAACGTTGGAACGCCCAGGCGTTACAGGATCGCGGCGCCGCAGAAATGATTCTCGATCACGAACTGAACGGCGCGACGCTCGCCAGGCGTATCCATGGCTATTTCGCCGATCGCGGGCGGCTGGAAAAAATGGCGCGGGCGGCTCAGGCCCTGGGCCGGCCCGATGCCGCCACCCGCATTGTCGAGGAGTGTTATGCCCTGGCGCGCGGGTAACGGGCGCATGGTGAGCGGAGCAAAATGCTGCAGCAGAAACATCGAGTTCACTTCGTCGGTATCGGGGGCATCGGTATGAGCGGCATTGCCGAGGTGTTGCTGAACCTGGGTTACGGGGTTTCCGGCTCCGACCTTCAAGAGAGTGAAGCCATTCAAAGGCTGCGCGGCTTGGGCGCTCAGGTTTTCATTGGTCATCAGGAGGCGAATCTTGCGGGCAAACCCTCGGTGGTCGTGATTTCCACCGCCGTCAAGTACTCCAACCCGGAAGTTTTGGAGGCGCGACGGCGCCAGATTCCGGTGATCCAGCGGGCCGAAATGTTGGCGGAACTGATGCGCATGAAGTATGGAGTCGCCATTGCCGGAAGCCACGGTAAAACAACGACGACATCAATGATCGCCGCAATGTTGAGCGCCGCCGGGTTGGATCCGACCATGGTCATCGGCGGCCGCGTGCGCATGCTCGGTAGTAACGCCAAGATGGGTCAAGGCGATATTTTGGTCGCCGAAGCGGATGAAAGCGACGGCAGCTTCCTGTTGCTCTCGCCAACCATTGCCGTGGTCACGAACATCGACCGCGAACATATGGATTACCATCAAACCATGGAGCGGCTGAACGAAAGCTTTCTTGCCTTCATTAACAAAATACCTTTTTACGGCCTGGCGGTACTCTGTCTCGATAACGCCAACGTGCGTGCGCTGCTGCCCAAAGTGCGCAAGCGCTTCACGACCTATGGATTGTCATCGGAGGCCGATTATGCGGGCCAGGATCTCAAGCTCGACGGAGCCGGGGTAGCATTCACGGTACGCCATCGCTCGAAGTTGCTGGGCCAGATTAAGCTTCGCCTGCCGGGACGGCACAGTGCAACCAACGCTCTGGCGGCCGTCGCCGTCGCCCAAGAACTGGAGATTCCCTTTGCCGGAGTGGCGGCGGCGCTCGATTCTTTTAGCGGCATTCACCGGCGTTTCGAAATCAAAGGGGAGCCCAAAGGCATCATGGTCATTGACGACTACGGTCATCACCCGGCTGAAATTGCCGCCACCATCGGTGCAGTCTGCGAAAGTTGGAAGCGCCCGCTGACCGTCATCTTCCAACCCCACCGTTTTAGCCGCACACAAGATCTGTTCGAGGATTTTCTGACGGCGTTCGAAGGCGCCGACCGGTTGCTGGTGACGGAAATTTATGGAGCGGGGGAAGAGACGATTCGAGGCGTGAGCGGGAAGAACCTCTACCAGGCCATCAAGAGAAAGGGGCATATCGACGTCGGGTTTATTTCCGATAAAGAACAAATCGTCCAATGGCTGGCGAAAAAACTCAACCCCGGCGATATGGTGCTGACGCTGGGCGCAGGGGACATCTACAAAGTGGGCGAGGCTTTAGTTGAAGCGCTTAAAAACCAAGGACTGAAGTGATGGAGCACCGGAGCAATGGAATAACGGAGCAGCCCAACACTCCAACACTCCGGTACCCCGAGAACCCCGCGCTGCTGCACATGGGCAAACAGAGCAATGAAACGGTCTTAGAGCGGGAGCTGCAACGCCTCTCGGGCCTGAAGGTGAAAGTTGCCGAACCCCTGGCGCGTTATACATCGATGAAAATCGGCGGGCCAGCGGATTACTTTATCGAGGTGGAAAAGGGGGCGGCGCTGGCCCTCCTGCTGCCAATTCTTGGGCAGCATGGGGTTGCCTTTTGTCTCCTGGGCAACGGCAGCAACGTTTTGATCAGCGATCGCGGCGTCAGGGGCGCCGTCATCCGCCTCACCGGAGAATTCAAGCGGTTGCAGTGGCAAGAAGAAGGCGAGGGTGTCTGGGCCATGGTGGGCGCCGCATGCGCGGTTACTCAGCTGGTTCGAGCGGCAGCCCGCAAAGGCTTTACCGGGTTGGAATTTGCCGAGGGTATCCCGGGCAGCGTCGGGGGAGCATTGATCATGAATGCGGGAGCCTATGGATCGGAATTTGAAAAGGTGGTGGATCGAGTAGAGGGTGTGACTTCGGATGGGCGCGTCAACGAATTGTCCCGTAACCAGATTAGATTCAGCTACCGCGGCTCAGACTTGCCCCAGGGAATGGTCGTGACCGGGCTGCGCCTGCGTCTTGGTAAAGCGCAGGTGGCCGAGGTCAGCGGTAGGGTTCGCGAGCTGGTGGGGAAAAGAAAACAAAGCCAGCCCTCGGGATTTCCCAATTCAGGCTCCATGTTTCGCAATCCGCCGGGCGACTTCGCAGGTCGGCTGATTGAGGCGGCGGGTCTCAAAGGGACGAGAATCGGCCAGTCGGAAATTTCCCAGCGCCACGCCAATTTCATTGTTAATCTTGGCAGTGCCCGAGCCCAAGAAGTGCACCAGCTCATGGAGTTGGCTCGCAGAGAAGTGAAGGCGCGCTTCGGCGTTGAGCTGATCCCCGAGGTACGCTTGTTGGGCGAGTGGGACACGAAGGAAGCGGAGCAATAGGCAATGCAATTATCGATCTATCAAAAGGACAATCGAAAGCGTCACGGTCCAAGCTGGCGCGTCCGCCTGGTATGGGCAAGCGGCCTGCTTTTCCTCTTGGCCCTCGTCGCGTGGTATTCCGGCGCGGGGGCCAGGTTACGGGTCGTGGCTAATCAGGCGCGTGTCTTCATATTTGAAAATTCTTACTTCGCCGTGCGCGAGATTCAGGTGCGCGGTGGTGAGAAGGTCGGCGGCGACGCCATCGTCGCCATGGCCGGACTCAGGCACGGCATGAATATGTGGAGGATCGAGGCCGCCGTTATAGAAAAAAAAGTGGGAAAGCACCCGTGGGTGCGCCGCGTGTGGGTGCGCCGCGAGTTTCCCCGCCGCGTCGTGATTGAAGTGGAGGAACGCACGCCGAAGGCGATCGTGGCGATGGGCAAGCTTTATTATGTGGATGTCGACGGGATGGTTTTCAAGGAGGTGAGCGAGGGAGAAAATGTAAGGTTCCCGCTGCTCACGGGGCTATCGGCCCAAGAAATCGCAAACCCCAATTCGCTCATCCGCCGTCGCATTCAAGACGCCATTCGGCTCGGTGAGTTGATGGCGAAGGATTCCCATACCCTCTCGGAAATTCATTTCAGTGCGCCTGATCGCCTGGTTCTCTATACGACGTCTTATCCGGTGGCGTTGCACATGGGATGGGGGGATTGGGACGGCAAATTGCAGCGTTTGAATCGCGTGCTGGCGCTGTGGAAGGGAAACGAAGAGCGGCTGACGTCATTGGATGTGAGTTTTCGCGACCAGGTGGTGGCACGGGTGCGACGGGCTGGGCCATAAGAGAAAATTCAACGGTAGGCGGGCGCTAGAACGTTATGGCGAAGAAAAACAGCATTGTCGTTGGTCTGGATATCGGCACCTCGAAAGTGTGCGCGGTTGTCGGCGAAATGGGCGAGCAAGGAGTCGAAATCATCGGCGTGGGAACCCACGCCTCAGAGGGATTGCGCAAGGGTGTTGTCATTAACATCGAAAGCACGGTGCACTCCATCAAAAAAGCCATCGAGGAAGCGGAGCTGATGGCGGGCTGCGAAATCCACACGGTCTTCGCCGGCATCGCGGGCGGACATATTAAAGGTTTCAACAGCCACGGCATCGTTGCTGTCAAAAACAAAGAAGTGAGCCAACGCGATTTGCAGCGGGTGCTCGACGCGGCAAAAGCAGTGGCGATCCCCATGGATCGTGAACTGCTCCACATTTTGCCGCAGGACTTCATTATCGACGATCAGGACGGCATCAAGGAACCCTTGGGCATGTCGGGCGTGCGCCTGGAGGCGATGGTGCATATCGTGACCGGCTCGGTCACTTCGGCGCAAAATATCGTTAAATGCTGCAACCGTTCGGGGTTGAGCGTCGCCGAAATCGTCTTAGAGCCGTTAGCCTCTGCCGAAGCGGTGCTCAGGGAGGAGGAGCGCGATTTAGGTGTCGCCCTGGTCGACATGGGAGGCGGCACTACCGATATCGCGATCTTTCGCGACGACGCAGTGAAACACACGGCGGTTCTGGGAGTAGGGGGCAGCCATGTGACAGGCGACATTGCCGCCGGGTTGCGTGCCCGTTTTGTCGATGCAGAGCGGATTAAGCAGCGCTTTGGTTGCGCCAAGGCGTCCATGGTCGCTGAGGACGAGCGAGTGGAGGTCCCTGGCGTAGCCGGCAAGCTGGCCACCACCGTTTCACGGCAGATTCTTTGCGAGATCATCGAGCCGAGGCTCGATGAAACCTTTGGCCTGGTACAAAGGGAAATCGCCAAAGGGGGCTTTGAGAATCTATTGGCGGCGGGGGTGGTGCTGACTGGCGGTGCGGTGCTTTTGCCCGGGGCCGTCGAAATGGCGGAGCAGATATTTGGCATGCCGGTTCGTCTAGGCGTGCCGACCCATGTGGGCGGTTTGATCGACGTCGTTTCCAGCCCCATTTACGCCACGGGGGCCGGTCTAGTCCTGTATGGAATGAAACAGCAAGGGCGCAATTTTTACCATGCCCGTGATGATAAAATTTTTTCCAAGGTCAAGCATCGAATGTCGGACTGGCTCAATGAGTTTTTTTAGCTTGGTGATGAAACTGTAGACGTTATGCAAAGGAGGAAAGTTTATGTTTGAGCTCGTAGAGCGAAACACGCTGACGGCGCGCATCAAGGTCATCGGGATCGGGGGCGGAGGAGGAAACGCAGTCAACACAATGATCGGCGCCCACCTCACCGGTGTCGATTTTATAGCGGCGAATACCGATGCCCAATCGTTAAAGACAAGTCATGCGCCGGTGAAAATTCAATTGGGCGGTATGGTGACCAAAGGACTGGGAGCCGGCGCGAACCCGGAGATTGGGCGCCGCGCGGCGCTGGAAGACCAGGAAAAAATCAAAGAATATCTGGAAGGTTCCGATATGATCTTCCTCACCGCCGGCATGGGCGGCGGCACGGGTACCGGCGGGGCTCCGGTCATCGCCCGGGTGGCCCGCGAAGTGGGGGCGTTGACGGTGGGCGTGGTGACCAAGCCGTTTATCTTCGAAGGCAAGAAGCGGATGCGCCAGGCTGAGGAGGGGATCGAGGAGTTGAAACAAAGCGTCGATACCCTCATCGTCATTCCCAATCAGCGCCTGCTGAGCATAGCCGCCAAGGGCACCACCATGCTGGAGGCGTTCCACAAAGCGGACGATGTGCTGTTGCAAGCGGTGCGCGGGATATCCGATCTCATCATCACCCCCGGGCTTATCAATCTCGATTTTGCCGACGTGCGCACGGTGATGGCGGAGATGGGGTTGGCGTTGATGGGCGCGGCGTCAGCCACCGGCGAGAATCGCGCCATCGAAGCGGCGCAAAAGGCGGTCTCCAGCCCGCTGCTCGAGGACATCTCGATCCAGGGAGCGCGCGGCGTGCTGATCAATATCACCGGCGGCGCAGACCTCTGCCTGCATGAAGTCAATGAAGCGGCGACGATGATCCAGGAAGAGGCCGATGACGACGCCAATATAATCTTCGGCGCGGTGATCGATGAGAACATGGCCGATGAGATTCGCATCACGGTCATTGCCACCGGCTTCGGGGAATTCAAAGAGGAACGAGCGGTGGCGCCCGCGGCGGCGGTTGTCCTAGAGGAACCTGCTCCGAAGAACAAGAAAGTCGTTCACTTGGGCACCATTATCGATGATTTAGACACCCCCACCTGGCAGCGCAAAAAGCAGGGGAGCGAGGAGGTGGAAACGGTGACGTTGAACAAAAATAATTTGCAGTCGGCGCAGAACTCCGAGGAGGACGACAAATACGACATCCCGACCTTTCTAAGGCGGCAGATGGATTGAGGGGCAAGCCTGCCGTTAACCCGCCGGTCAGGATATGAGAAGACTCATGCCTATGGATCAGACGGATTGCCTGCGGTAATCGTGGGTGACGCGGTCCGCTCAGCGAAGCGCGATGGGGCTCGCGTCGCTAAATTAGGGAGGGGCAAGTTCCGCTTCTCTTGTGAATGCGGCGTTAGACAGAAGTTTTTAATTTTTTCTCTTTGGCGCATCTCTCCAACGCGAGCTGAATCAATCGGTCGATCAAATCGGCATAAGAGATTCCGCTGGCTTCCCACATTTTCGGATACATGCTGATTTTGGTGAACCCGGGGATCGTATTGATCTCATTGACCAAGATCTCGTCCTTACCGCGCAGAAAAAAATCGACCCGCGCCATCCCCTGGCAACAGAGGGCCTGGAAGGCCCGGATGGCGCATTCCTGGATTTTCCGCACCACCGCTTTAGGGAGCTTTGCCGGGATGATGAGTTGCGCTCCCTTCTCGTCGATATACTTGGCGTCATAGGAGTAGAATTCGTGGCGCGTGACAATTTCTCCGGGCAACGAAGCGAGGGGCTCGTCATTGCCAAGAACGGAACATTCGATCTCCCGCCCGTGAATGTTTTCCTCGATTAAAATCTTACGATCGAAACGGAATGCCTGCTTCACGGCGCGTTGAAATTCACTTCGGCTTTTGACTTTACTGATGCCGACGGAGGAGCCGAGATTCGCCGGCTTTACGAAGAACGGCAAACCCACCATACGTTTTACCCGCGCCCAGTCGAGCCTGTCCCCCTGTGCGAAAACCAAAAATTTAGCCACCGGTATCTTGGCGTCTCGCAAGAGCCGCTTCATTACGTCTTTGTCCATGCCTACGGCGGAGCCAAGGACTCCGGCGCCGACGAAGGGGAGGTTGGCGAGCTTCAAGAGACCCTGCACCGTGCCATCCTCGCCGAGGGGGCCATGCAACACTGCAAAGACTATGTCCACCTGTTTAACGGCGCGCCGCGATGATAAACGGATCAGGGAGCTTCTCTGAAAGCCTGGCGCCAGGGCGATAGATCTCCCAGCCTGGGAAGCATCGACCTTTTGGGTTTCACTGCGGCGCAATAGCCGCGCCCCTGGGTCGTAGAACCAGCGACCGCGCTTGTCGATGGCGATGGAAACAATGTCGTATTTTTTCTTGTCCATGGAATGGACGATGTTTCTGGCCGATATCAACGAGATCTCATGTTCGGCAGACTGTCCGCCGAATAGGATGGCGACGCGCAGTTTGTTTTTCATCTTGGTAAAAAAGGCGGGGCCGACGCGGGCCCCGCCTGGGTAAGGGTGCGGTAATAAAACAGGACGAGATCAGGATTTTTTTGCTTGCGGCGCCTGTTGCTCGAGAACTTTGACGACTTTTCCCGGATAGCTTTGCTTGGCGAACTGAAGCACGAAGTATTTCGCCTTGAGGGGATCGCCTTTATTATCGAAGGCAATGGCGCCGGTGACGCCATTGAAGTTTTTGAGCTTTCTCACCGCCGCCGCGACTTCTGCACGGCTCGGTTTTTTGCCGCCATTGGTTTGGATCGTCTGTTCCATCGCCTTGAGGCCCACCTGCGCCGCGTCATAGCCGTACATGGCGAAGGACTCGATTTCTTTGCCGAAGCGTTGTTTGAACTTTTTGGCAAACGCGGCGGTTTGCGGATAGGCATCCGGCGGGCCGGCCACGGTTGTGTAATAACTGCCGGTGATGCGCGCGCCCGCGATCTTCACCATTTCCGAGGAGTCCAATCCGTCGGGACCCATGAAAACGGCGTTCAACCCCTTCTCGCGAATCTGTTTTAACAAAAGGCCGCCCTGGTGGTAGATACCGCCAAAATAAACCAGGCTGGGATTTTTTGCCTTCATTGGAATAATCATCGGCGCAAAATTCGCGCGCTCCTCGGTGCCGTCGTAACCCAGTACTTTCATGCCGAGTTTGTTTGCCTCACTGCGGAAATTATCCGCGACCCCCTGACCGTAAAGAGTTTTGTCATGAATGATATAAACCGATTTTAGTTTCAAATCTTGCGCTGCAAAGCGGGCGCCCACGGGCCCTTGGACATCGTCGCGACCACAGACCCGATTGACGTTCGGGTAGCCGCGATCGGTGATCTCCGTCGCCGTGTTGGCCGGCGAAATCATCACCAGCATGGCGTCTTTGTACACTTCCGAGGAGGGGAGTGCGACCCCTGAGTTAAAATGGCCCACCAGAACAAGGACATCGGGATCCGCGACGAGATTTCTTGCGTTAGAGACGCCGACTTCGGGCTTGGCTTGATCATCGTAGGGGACGAAGCGCAGGTCAAACCCCAGAGCCTTGAACGACTTGGTGGCTTCTTCCACCGCCAGTTGAGCGCCGAGTTTTATATGCTCCCCCAAAGCGGCTTGCTCGCCGGAGAGAGGCGCCTGAATAGCGAGCTTGATCGTGCCCTTTTGCGCCCAGGCTGAATTTGGCAAACTCACAACGACGGCCAACAACAGGATTCCTTTTATCGCTTTTAACACCTTAATGCCCCTCCTTTACTGTAATCATTACGCGAACCTCATATGGCAGTCAACGCGAATCCAATGATTGACAGCAAAAGCGCGGGGGAGATAAGTTCACCCTATGATCATCGGCGTCGGCGTCGATTTGGCGGAAGTGGACCGCATACGCGCGGCATTGACCCACCCGCGCATCGGCCAGCGGTTCCGCGAGCGGGTATTTTGCCCGAGCGAAATTGCCTATTGTGAAAAGAAGGGACGAGGTTGTTACCAGAGCTATGCCGGACGGTTCGCCGCCAAGGAGGCGGTCATGAAGGCGCTGGGTCGTGGTTGGGGTGCGAAAGTGCGCTGGCTCGACATCGAAGTAACGCGCGCCAAAAGCGGCAAACCAGAAATCCTCTTGCATGACAAAACCGCAAGGTTCGCTGAGGCGATGGGAATTCGCCGTTGGTCGCTGTCGATTACCCACACCGAACAACACGGCCTCGCCCATGTGATCGCACAGGACGAGTAGGAGTCTGGGATTGCGAGTCTCGTGTCTCGGGTTCAAACGAAAGCCCAGCACGCGGAATTGGCAACGGCGATGGCGCAGATTTTGGGGCGACCGCTAATTTAACGGTTTGGGGTTTTTTTCTCAGCAAGCAAGAACAGGGTTCCAAGAGCCCAGATGCCAAGCAACAATCCCGCCAGTGTCCAAAGTGTTTTGTGCCGTCCGCCATGGCCGGCAATGACCCGGCAAAGTCCAGCATCGAGGAGATGCACCAGTGCCGCGGTGGGCAGCAGCGTCGTCGGCTCCATGTCGGGATTGACGATAAAGAGTCCGGAAAGATAACCAAACAACCGATACAAATCCACGAGCAGGCCTTGACGCTCCCTTCCGCCAGCTACTATACTCAGTCTCCTTTGAAATAGGAACATACCTATGGCTGTCAAAACCATCGAATGGAAAAATGATCGGGTCATCCTCCTCGATCAGCGGCTGTTGCCCCACAAAGAAGTCTACCGTGTCTGCCGCAGCTATCCGGAGGTGGCCGAGGCGATTCGCGCCATGGTGATACGCGGCGCACCGGCCATCGGCGTGGCCGCGGCCATGGGAGTCGCTTTGGGCGCGTTGCGCGCCACAGAGAAAAGCTTCGACCGTGAATTCGAACGCATCTTTTCCGTTCTTGCGAAAACTCGCCCGACGGCAGTGAACCTTTTCTGGGCCCTTGAGCGAATGCGCAAAATTTACACCGCAAATCGTAGCCGTGGAGTCGACCGGGTCAAGCGTTTGCTAAAAGATGAAGCGCTAAAGATATGTAAAGACGATATCACCGCGAATAAGCAATTGGGCCGGTTGGGAGCGCAGCTGCTGCGTAACGCGCGGCAGGTCATGACCCATTGTAACGCCGGAGCACTGGCGACGGCCGGCTATGGCACGGCTCTGGGAGTGATACGGGCGCTGAAGGAATCGGGTCGGCCGGTTGAGGTCTGGGTCAACGAGACCCGTCCTTTTCTCCAGGGCGCCAGGTTGACGACGTGGGAGCTAAAAAAAGAAAAAATTCCAGCCACGCTAGTGACCGACAACATGACGGGGTATTTGATGCAAAAAGGGCGCATCGATGCTGTGGTAGTGGGCTGCGATCGGGTGGCCGCCAATGGCGATGTGGCCAATAAGATCGGCACCTACGGGATTGCCGTGCTGGCCAAAAAGCACAACATTCCTTTCTATGTTGCGGGGCCGACGTCGTCCATCGATTTGGCTTGTCCGTCGGGCAACGAGATTCCAATCGAACAACGGGACCCAAAAGAGGTCTCGCATATTTTGGGCCGCGCGCTGGCGCCCAAGGGCACCAAGGTCTTTAATCCGGCGTTTGACGTGACCACGCAAGATTTGATTTCGGCGATCATTACAGAAAAGGGCGTGATCCATCCGCCTTACCGGCAGAATCTTCGCAACCATGTTAGTGATTGAAAAAAAAGCCGAGCTGGAAGCCTTTTTCAACGATGCCGGCAAGGCGCGCGAGCACTGGCGTGTCGGCACCGAGTACGAGAAAGTCGGCATTGACCGCCTCACGGGAAGGGCCATTCCCTACTTCGGCAAACGCGGCGTGGAGTTTATTCTGCGCGAGCTGATAGATCGTTTCGCCTGGGAACCTGAGGAGCAGGACGGATATATTATCGCGTTGGTGCGCGGCAATGCTCAGATACATTTGGAACCCGGCGGACAGATCGAGCTGAGCGGCGAGCCCTGTGAGAGCATCCACTGCACCCACGCCGAATTCACCCAGCATATACGAGAGCTGTTAGAAGTGGCGGAAGAGCGGGATATCGTCTTTCTCGGTCTCGGCATGCAGCCGGTGAGTCGCTTGGAGGAAATCGAGTGGGTGCCGAAGAAGCGCTATCGCATCATGGGCCCTTACATGCCCAAGGTGGGGACACTGGGACAGCGCATGATGAAGCAGACGGCCACGGTGCAGGCGAACATCGATTACAGCGACGAAAAAGATGCCATGGCGAAGTTTCGCACCGGCATGGGTCTCACGCCGATTATGATCGCCATGTTCGCCAATTCGCCGATCTCAGACGGCCAGCTGAACGGCTATCGCAGCTTCCGCGAGCATATCTGGACGGACACCGACAAGAACCGTTCCGGGCTGCTTAAGTTTGCCTTTGCGCCGGAGGTTTCCTTCGCCCATTATGTGGAGTACGCATTGGACGTGCCGATGTATTTCATCATTCGCAATAAAGATTACATCGACATGACCGGATTCACTTTTCGCCAGTATCTGGCACATGGCTATAACGGACAGTACGCCACCCTGGAGGATTGGGAGGCGCACTTGACGACTCTATTTCCCGAGACCAGAATCAAGCGTTATATCGAAGTGCGATCAGCCGATAGCCAGCCGCCGGAGTTGATGCCGGCATTGCCCGCGCTCATCAAAGGAGCCTTCTACGATGCTGACTGTTTGCAGGCCGCCTGGGACCTGGTAAAGGGGTGGACCTGGGACGAGCGTATGGAGGCCTATCTGGGTTCGCATCGTGATGCCCTGGCGACCCGTATCCGTCGCTACTCCCTGCTCGAATTGGCGAAGGAGCTAATCGAGATCGCATGGGAGGGACTGCGGCGGCAAAATGCACTGAACAGCCGCGGCGAGGACGAAACGATTTATTTGAATCCCCTCAAGGCCCTTCTCAACGATGGCAAGTGCCCTGCCGATGTGCTCATCGAGAAGTGGGAAGGGGAGTTGCAACAGGATGTCAAAAAATTGATTCGCTATAGCGCCTACAAGTTACCCTGAAATTGATCCACTATCCGCTGATGATCAAGCTCCACTAGCCGCATCACCAGTTCGTCTTGCGCCACACCGGTAAACTTATTGAGATGACGCCGCTTCAAGTTTACGACTCGGCGATAACTCTGATCCACTCGAGCCTGAAGGGCGGGAGTTTTTTGCGCTTCCTGGAAAATGAAATCAAAAACCACAGCCGCGCGGGATAGCTCGTGGCAGTACAGCAGCACATCGACGCCCGCATGGATGGCGAGCTGGGCGGCGTCTTCCCGGCCATAATGCTCGCTAATGGCTTTCATGTCCATATCGTCGGTGAAAACGACTCCGTCGTAGCCAAGGCTTTGGCGTAGCAGTTCCGTGACGACAGGGGGCGACAGCGTGGCGGGCAATCGTCTGTCGAGGGCGCGATAGATCACATGGGCAGTCATCAACGACTCGATGTGGTTGCGGCAGGCCTCCATGAAGGGCGGCAATTCTAGGGCTGCTAATTCTGCCAGCGATTTTTCCACAACGGGTAGATCGAGGTGAGAGTCCTTGTCGGTGTCCCCATGACCGGGGAAATGCTTGCCGCAAGGGATGATTCGTCCGTCTCGCAGTCCGTTGGTCCAGTTGCCGGCGATGGCGGCGACCTCAACCGGGTTTGCGCCAAAGGAGCGATCGCCGATGATTGGATTGGCGGGATTTGAATCGACATCGAGCACCGGAGCGAAATTGAGATTGATACCCCCCAGGGCAAGCTCTGTGGCCGCGGCGCGTCCCGCGCTGTAGGCCAGAGCGGGATCGCTTTTGCGGCCGATGAGGCGGGGGGCTGGAAAATGAGTGAAGGGCTTGGGCAGCCGATTCACCCGCCCGCCTTCGTGATCGATGGCGATAAACGGCGGGGTTTCAATGCCCGTCGCCCAAAGCGAGCGACAGAGAGAAACCCACTGTGCGGGATCGGTGTAATTGCGGCTGAAAAGGATAAATCCGCCGGCGGGAAATTGTTTTAGGATCGATTGCTCCCGACCGGTCAATTCCTCGCCGGACAGGCCAACCATGAACAGCTGGCCGATTTTTTCTCTGAGCGTTGCCACGGAGAGGAAATATAACATAGCCTGGACAATTTTGAGTCCTTTGTGTAAATTCGCCGAGCTAGATGGCGAAATCCAAATATATTGTCATCGAAGGACCCATCGGGGTGGGCAAGAGCAGTCTCGCCAAGGTCCTAGCCCAGGAAATCCAGGCCCGCACGGTTTTCGAAACCGTGGAGGACAATCCTTTTCTGCCAAAGTTTTATCAGGCCCGCGAGACCTATGCCTTTCAGAACCAGACCTTTTTTTTACTCAGTCGTTATCAGCAACAGATGGAGCTCAGCCAGCAGAACCTCTTTAACCAGAGCACCGTTGCCGACTATCTATTCGCCAAGGATAAAATATTCGCGACCTTGACGCTAAGCACCGAGGAACTGGGACTCTACCAGCAGATATACGCGCTGCTGACGCCGCGGGTGCCGCGGCCGGACCTAGTGGTCTATCTACAGGCGCGACCCGATGTGCTTTACAAACGGATAAAAAAAAGAGATAAAAAGTACGAGCGTAACCTTACCCTCGAATACCTTACCGAGGTGGCCCAGGCGTATAATCAGTTTTTCTTTCACTACGATGAGACGCCGCTATTGGTGGTCAACACTTCGGCGATTGATTTTGTTGCAAGCGGCAAGGATCTGGCCGACTTGATTAAGGAAATCAACAACATGGGTGCGGGAACGCGGCATTTTATACCGCTTGGATCCAGATAGGCTGGACCGAGACGGACGGCATTTTGAAGACACCGGCAGAGGGTTGTGGGTGGGGCCCGGAATCCGCGGGTCCTGCGATCTGCGGCTTTTTAATGGCCTTCCGGCTTAGTCCGGGAGGTTTTTTTTTGGCGGAGGATAGATCATGCAAGATAAGATCACCGTACCTGAAATTATCAAAATGAAAGTGCGTGGTGAGATCATCACCTGCCTCACCGCATACGATTACTGCTTTGCGCGGATTCTCGACGAGGCTGGCATCGATATTCTTTTGGTCGGCGATTCTTTGGGTTGCGTCATTCAAGGACAGTCCAATACCTTGCCGGTCACTTTAGATGAAATGCTCTATCACACTCGAGCGGTGGCGCGGGGCCTGCGACGCGCATTATTGGTGGCCGATATGCCGTTTTTGTCATATCAGGTTAACCCGGATGAAGCGGTGCGCAACGCCGGGCGGTTTCTCCAGGAAGGGGGAGCTGAAGCGGTAAAGCTGGAGGGGGGTGCGGCGGTTAAAAAAACCATTGAAAGAATCGTCCAGGCCGGAATTCCAGTCATGGGACATGTCGGCCTCACACCGCAATCGGTGCATCGTTTTGGCGGCTACAAGGTTCAGGGTAAAGACCGAAATCAAAGAGAAATGATCGCGCGGGATGCCATGGCGGTTGAGGAGGCGGGCGCGTTCGCGTTGGTGTTGGAAGGCATGCCGATGGATCTGGCCGAGGAGATCACCGGCAGGCTTACCATTCCCACCATCGGCATTGGCGCCGGCGCGCGCTGCGATGGTCAGGTCCTGGTCCTTCACGACATGCTCGGCTTGTTCGATGATTTCACGCCAAGATTCGTCAAACGGTATGCCGACATCAAAGGAGCCATGAGGGGCGCGATCCAAACCTTCATCAGCGAAGTTCGGGAGCGTAAATTTCCCGCCGATGAGCATTCGTTTCACTAGAAAAGCCATCAGCGGTCAACTCGGATTTGAAATGCAAACTGTTCGCAAGCGCCAGATACCGCTAGCCGCCAGCCGAGACCGATGATTGTTTTCGAGCAGATTTCTCAGATGAGGCGCTGGAGCGAGACCGCTCGGGGTCAAGGAAGCCGGCTCGTTTTGGTGCCGACGATGGGATCGCTGCATGAGGGTCATCTCAGTCTGGTGCGCGACGCCAAAAAAAGGGGCGACAATGTTGTCGTCTCTGTTTTTGTCAATCCGGCGCAGTTTGCGCCCCATGAAGATTTTGCCGGCTACCCGCGTGATTTCGCGCGGGACCGAAAACTGCTGGAGAGCGAGGCTGTTGATGTTATGTTCCATCCGTCGGTCGACGAGATTTATCCCGAAGGACGCGAAAGCTACGTCGACGTTGGGCCGCTCGGTTTACCCTTGTGCGGAGCGTTCCGGCCGGGTCATTTCCGCGGTGTCGCTACCATCGTCGTCAAGCTGTTTAACATAGCCCTACCCCATGTCGCTATTTTCGGCTGCAAAGATTATCAGCAACTGCAAGTAATCCGAAAGATGACTAGGGATCTTGATTTTACCGTCGAAATCGTCGGCCATCCAACGGTACGCGAGGCGGATGGCCTGGCACTGAGCTCGCGGAATATATATCTCCAGCCCGCGGAACGACAGGCGGCATTATGCCTATCCCGCTCCCTGCGCCTTGCCGGTGCGCTAGTGAAACAGGGAGAAAAAAGAGCTAGTGTGATTTTGGACGTGGTGCGATCGGAAATCGCCAAAGAGCCCTTGGTGCACCTGGAATATACCAATTTATGCAACCCGGAAAATCTCGCGGACGTTGAAGCGATCGACGGCATTGCGCTGCTCGCGTTGGCGGTGAGGATCGGCAAGGCGAGGCTCATCGACAACATGCTGCTTGAGTTATAATTAAACAGGAGAACGGCGTGGCGGACGAGACACAGACGAAAGTTAAAGCCAGTTTACGGGAGAGTTTGCAACGGGATTTCCTGGCGGGCCTGTTGGTATTTCTTCCCGTGGTTATCACCCTCTGGTTCCTCGGCTGGGTAATCGGGATTTTAGATAGCCTGCTCAATATTCTTCCGGCAAAGTTCCACCCAAATTACTATCTGCCCTTTGCGATTCCAGGACTGGGCGCCATTGTGACCATCGCCTTAATTATTTTTCTCGGCTTTTTGACAAAGGGTGTGGCCACCCGCCGTTTCCTTGCCGCGTGGGACCGCCTTCTCGTTCAAATCCCGGTCTTCCGCGGCGTCTATACAGCCGTGCAGAAACTGGTGCAGACCTTTCTCGGCCAGTCCGATGGTAAGCGCCAGGTTGTTCTCATCGAATACCCTCGCAAGGGAATTTACACTGTTGGTTTTGCCATGGGGACGGCATGGCGTGAGCTGCAACGACAACACGAAAGCCAGCTGGTCAACATTTTTATCCCCACCACACCCAATCCGACTTCCGGCTTTTATCTCTTGGTCCCGGCCAGTGAGATCAGCCCCCTCGATATCGGCATGGAGGAGGCCCTCAAGTTGATTGCTTCCGGCGGTTTAATTACCCCCGACGACAAGCTTAAAGGCAATGGCAGATAAAAAATCCGCTTCCCCTCGTGAGGAGCAGATAGTCTGTGTCAACCGGCAAGCGAGGCATAATTATTTTATTGACGAGACCTTTGAGGCGGGTCTTGTATTAGTCGGCAGCGAGGTCAAATCGCTGCGCGACGGCAAGGCCAACCTTAGCGACAGCTACGCGCGCATACAGAACGGCGAGGCCTTCCTGGTCAATGCTCACATGAGCCCCTACCCGGGCGCAAATCAATTCAACCATGAGCCGACGCGCACCCGAAAGCTGCTTCTCCACCAGCGCGAAATTGAGCGTCTCACCGGTAAAACCCGGGAGCGCGGACTGACTCTTATACCGCTCAAACTATACTTCAGGCGCGGCAAGGCAAAGGTCGAGTTGGCCTTGGCCCGCGGCAAGAAGCTCTACGACAAGCGGGAGACGCTAAGACGCAGAGCCGCGGACCGCGAAGTCGAGCGCTCGCTCAAAACAAGGCGTTAGCCGCGCCTTTTGGGTCTAGCGTATCGAGTCTGAGGTCTAGGGTTGCCAATTTTGCATGGCCATCTTTGTATAACTGGAAACGCGAGACGCAAAACGCTAGACTTATCGTATGGGGGCGATGTGGGTTCGACGGGGATCGGAAGTCAGAGTGGCATGCCGGGGTGCTGTTATCCCGTTAAACAAGCAGCTCTGCAAACTTAAACGCAGACAATTTCGAGTACGCTCTAGCTGCCTAACCGCAGCTAGCGTCTTACCGGCTTTCTCCCACGGGGTCGGCTAAGACGTCATTTAGTGGGATTGGCCGTTTCCCCTGCCGGAGGGGATGAGGCTGAAATCCAAACCGGATGGCTCATAGAGACCCGGCCGTTGGGGGCTCGAAGAGCGAGATCAAAACAGCGGCTAAGCATGTAGTCATAGCTGATGGAAAATCTTCGGACGGGGGTTCGATTCCCCCCGCCTCCACCAAATTTTTGCGGTGCAAATATTTAGAGCATTGGAACTGTAGACCAAAGGGAAGTAGAAGGATCAGGCTTGCATAATGAATGAAGGCGAGGACGACTTAGCTGGCAGGCTGCGGGTCGGACCTGGGAAAGACAATGTACCGGGAGTCAGATTAGGTTTGTGACGAATCACGGAGTAGGAGTCGCCGAGGTCGCTCGCCACGTGGAAATCTCGACCTCCGGGGTGCGAAGATCCTAACGAAAACTTTGTCCACTTAGGCAACAGCGCTATATCTCATCACATACCAAGGGCCTGTGACTGCTATCTGAGATTCTTTAATTTCTCAATGCGCTCGTCCAGTGACGGGTGCGTCATAAAGAGCCGAAAAAGACCGCGCTTTGTACCTCCTGAAATGCCGAAGGCCCGCATCTGATCTGGAAGATGAGGCTGTTCGTAGGATGTCTTTAGTCGCTCAAGTGCCGCGATCATCTGATTCGCACCGGCGAGCTGCGCGCCGCCTGTATCCGCCCTAAACTCCCGCCGCCGCGAGAACCAAAAAACGATGATGCTTGCCAGGATCCCGAGTACTAGCTCCGCCACGATGGCCGTGATCCAAAAGGCCGGGCCGTGCCCGCGCTCTGTTTTAAAAATAACGCGATCCACGAAATGACCGATCACCCGCGACAAAAAGATCACAAAGGTATTGACCACCCCCTGGATCAGCGCCAGGGTGATCATGTCTCCGTTGGCGACATGGCTAACCTCATGGGCGAGCACCGCCTCGACCTCATGGCGGTTCATTTTTTGCAACAGTCCCGAGCTGACGGCCACGAGGGCCTTGTTGCGGCGCATGCCGGTAGCGAAAGCGTTCATGTCGGGGGAGTCATAGACGGCCACTTCCGGCATGCGGATGCCCGCGGCTTTGGCCTGCTGGCGCACGGTTTCGAACAGCCACTGCTCGGTTTGGCTGCGCGGCTGCTCGATCACCTGAGCCCCGGTTAGCCGCTTTGCCGTCCACTTGGAGATGGCGAGAGAGATGAAGGAACCGCCCATGCCGAAGACGAAGGAGAAAACCAGCAGGTGGTTCAGATTGAGGTTCACGCCCTGGGCATCGAGGATGCGCTCGACGCCCAGAAGGCGCAGCGTGATCCCCAGCACGACGATGATGGCCAGGTTGGTAGCCAGAAAAAGGAAGACGCGCTTCATAGTTTTCAACCCCCAACAACAATTTTACAAACGGGACGGCTCAAAATAAGGACGTTGCTCCTTGGGCCAGTAGGCCTAACGCACAGATGCGATACACGGGTAGTTTGGTATAAATTCGCAATTTGTCAAGAACCACAGGGTTTGGCTGGCCTCAGAGCACGGTGAACAGAGCGCGGTGTCAGGTCTCGCAATGACGCATTATCGTGAGCCTGCTGCTCGAATCGCCTCGGTTGCCTGGTTTGGCGATGCTCAACATCACGGTTTGGGAGTGAGTGCTGCCCTGCGATTCTTTCCTAATTCTCCCGACTCATATTTAATTCCGCTCGAAGGACCTAATTATAGCGGAGCCGGTTCTAGCCGTTCCAACACGTCAACGAGTTCAAATCGTTCCACTCGTTCGACCGCTTTGCTTCGTTCAACGCGTTTCGGCCGTTCTATGTTCAAGGTTCAAGGAAAGACAAGCTTGCCATACATTTCCACGTTTCGGCAATTGCCGAAGCATCGAAACGTCAGCATTGCTCAATTGCGCCAAGGAGCGGCTACCTTTTTTCGAGTTCGACTGGATGGTCCATTCTCGTTAGGGCCTCGCGCGCGAAGAATCGCCATCATTGAAAAGAGCCTGCGAGAAGCAGCAGTCAGTGTGGAAGTTACCAACAATGAGGCGCATGAACACGAGAACCGATACAGCGCGCGTTACCGCAAGCAACCCGACAAAGGACCGGAACGTTGCAGTTGTAGTTTGAATTTTCCTGACCTAAAAGACATTCACCACATCATGCCCATTGCCAACGTTTCTTCGATATTGAATCTGGGAATCTTGTTGCACCGGGAGTTAGCCGAAGGCGAGCAGCTTCCATGTCAGTTGCCTTGCCTGGCGTGCAAGAGCGGCGCGAGTCAAAAGTAATACCGGGAGCCAAACCGCTCCATCCATTTGTCAATCTTTATATCTGTGCGCGCAATCCCATGATGTATTTGCGGCGCGCTCAACACGATCACCGGGCCGGACCAGCGCAAACAATTGAATCGGCGGCAGTAAGGTTGCAGAAATAAGCTGGCTTGGAGGCTTAGCGGTCATGTTTTGACTGCGAAACGGATAGTTAAGGCACAGCAATGCTCCGCGCACAAAACAGGCATGAGGCGCGACACAATAGGCAACAGTAAGAACCGCTCCGTTCCAGTTGTTCCATCGCTTTGCTTGGTTCCAAGCGTTCCATGGTTTCAGTCGATTGCATAGGCTGTTTTGGCAAACCCTACCTGCACTTCTTGCTCGGAGCCAAGCAGCGAGACCGCTTTCAACTCCTCCCACGGTTCGGCGGGCAGGATCTTCGCGTCGGGGAAGGTGCGATGGACCCATTGATGGATGGCGACGTTCTCGGTCAGTATCTTGCCGTCGACAA